>Ga0209916_1000154_pt1 | contig 146343 bp, 121 predicted proteins | sample ThiBio_1000_plan_FD_183956 | JGI IMG/M metagenome (GOLD analysis project Ga0209916, IMG submission 183956) | Wastewater bioreactor microbial communities from Cape Town, South Africa - Thiocy_solids_2 (SPAdes) | ecosystem: Engineered > Bioreactor > Thiocyanate-remediating > Anaerobic-Aerobic ...
TCCGGAAAAACTTTTACTTTCGCCCATGGTAATTTTAAGTGTCGTAACTCAAACTTACCAAATCGGGCGGTTCTACCGAACTGCCCTTTTTCATATCTTTTGCTTATATTTTAGTCGGACAATAGTGAAATAAAATAAGAAAAATTTTCATTGCAGTTGGTTTGTTAAGTTCAGGAAGAAATGGTTTTTTTTAAATGATCATACCCTTCCGGGAGCCGGGTATATCCATGATGTACAATACGGCCGGCAAGGTTTTCATAATACTGCGGATCGTTGGGCGCAAAAGTGTTCAACCCGTCAACATAGCGGTTATACAGGCAAAATAATGCGGCAATCAGTACGGTATCATGAATTTCAATATCGCTTGCACCTGCAGTTTTTGCCGCGTCAATGAGTTCATCCGTTACCAGTTTACCGCTTTCCCGCACTTTGTCGGCAATAACCAGCAGCGCTTTCATTTTATCGCTTACAGGCGCCGTAGCAATATCGCTGAGTACCCGGGCCGAAGTTTCATTTTCACCCAAAAGCATATTAGCGGCGGCGGTATGTGCTGTAGTGCAAAACCGGCATTCATTACCGGAACTTACTATGGAAGCAATGAGTTCTCTTTCACCTTCCGACAAAGAGGAAGGTCCGCGAAGCAGGAATTGTGTTAGTTCCCGGATAGGCTGCGCCGAATCCTTACGATACTCCAGCAAGCCGGTAATACCGGGGAGGTGCGATTCCAATTTTATATAAGGCATGTATATCAGGATTGATGAATTATGGATATTCAAGGGCTCAGTTCACACCATGTTCATGACGGAACGAAACTGTAAACCCTTTGATGCCGGAGAAGCAACAATAAAATAAGGAAAATCAGGCTAAGCCATCGGGAGGATGGATCAAACAGTCTCTGTCGGTATCTGTTAAAAACGGAGAGATAAAACGATAAAATGAAGGTATAGCAGAAGGAATAGCAAAGAGAGTATAATGCATCTGGGGTTGATCGTATTCTGATGGCGCTGTATTTTTCCCGGACAGGTTCGCTGTTTTCTCATCCGAAGAAGTATTTACATTATTTACCTGCCGCGCATAATTTTCTTCAGCGCTCTATAAACAGGTGCGTTTAAAATCGGGCAAACAAAGCAGGTGTAGCGTATCGTTGTATATTTTGCGTTTTACGTATTGGTAATAAATACCTCTATATTCCACTTCCCCGTCGCACCGTTCATAATCGCTCCAGTTGGTACTATAGGGGAGCAGTACGGGTATTTTTACATCCACCAGTTGAGCATCGGAATACCCGCCGCTGTCAATGGCGGCAGACGTTTGCCTGCTGCTGTGGCTGATCATCAAGCGAAAAACAAGGGAATAACCTGCAAGATTAAACAGGTATACGGCAAGCATAAATATGGCTACAATCTTTTTCAGGCAGTAGTTTGGTATATGAATAACACAAATTATAGATTTTTTATCATTGTGTATAAGATTTTTTTAAATCCCGAAATATAGCTCCGGGTGCTCTATCAGGTATTAATTCCTGACAGATTTCTCCCGCCGACAGTACAGGTATCCGGTTTGAGGCAAAATCCGGCATCCTGCAGGCACATTTCCCCTGCAAAAAAGGCGGTATTACCCGCCTTCTTTACACAATTTGCAGAATATCTGGTTAAATAGCAATCTCTTCTATTTTGAATTTCAATAAGCCTGCGGGGGCTCTTACTTCAGCTACTTCACCCACTTGTTTACCAAGAATACCCTGGCCGATGGGAGAGGTGATGGATATTTTTCCCACTTTAAGATCAGCTTCTTTTTCGGAAACCACCTGGTAGGTTACGGTTTTCTTTGTATTGAGATTGGTTAAAGTTACTTTGGTGAGTATACTCACTTTACTGGTATCAATGCTGTCAATCTCGATAATACGTGCATTGGCAATTTCGCCCTCCAGTTTGGCGATCCTTGCCTCCAGTAGTCCCTGCGCCTCTTTGGCTGCATCATATTCGGCATTTTCCTTCAAATCGCCCTTTTCACGCGCCTCTGCAATAGCTCTTGAAGCAGCAGGTCTGTCCACGCCTCTCATCTTTTGCAGCTCGTTTTTCAGTTGTTCCAGTGTTTCGTGCGTAACGTACATTACTTCACTCATGGCCGACTTCTTTTTAGTTAATTAAAAATAAAAAAATAACAACGCTCCAAACGGTCGTCTGAAGCGTTGCAATTGTATTATAGGCAAAAGTAGTAAAAAAATCATGCCGAACAAGGATGGGGTGCATTTTAAATTTTCGTAGGCGGGTGTCGCCACCCGCCTGCAGAGTCCCCTGCCATTCGGTGTCTCACCGACCGGAAAGTGCTGCATAAGTGAAAATTTGAAATGCACCCCAAGGATGCGAGGTGTAAATATTGATCCCTAAATACTCAGCTTTTCGAGTATTACTTTCGACATCTTATAGAAGGCTTCATGGCTATAACCTGCTATATGCGGTGTTACGATTACGTTGGGCTGCGCCGATAACCAGTTCAATTGCTCTTTTTCCTGGGCCGTGTACGTATCCAATTTCTCATTTTCCAGTACGTCGAGCCCCGCACCCGAAATTTTATTGGTTTTCAGCGCATTAATAACAGCTTTGCTATCGTGCACCTTTCCGCGGCAGGCATTTAAAAAATAAGGTTTTCGCTGCAATGAATCGAAAAAAGCGTCATTGGCCATGTGAAATGTTTCATCCGTTAAGGGTACATGCAAACTGATCACATCGGCATAACGGGCTATTTGTTCAGGGCCGGCTTCATGTACCCTCCCGCTGGCAAAACCAAATTTATACTTATCATAGGCCAGTATTTCAACATCAAATGAAGAAAGCAGTTTGGCAAAAGCGCCGCCGGCATTGCCAAAACCAATAATTCCCACTGTTTTGCCTGTAAGTTCCGTTCCCCTGTTCGCATCTCTTATCCATTTGCCTTCGGCCACTTCCTGCCGGCTGCTGCAAATTTTATTCATCAGCGACAGCAATACGCCCAGCACATGCTCACCCACCGCGTTGCGGTTTCCTTCGGGACTGCTTTCACATTGTATACCCTTCGATTCAGCATATCCAACATCTATCAGTTCCATACCGCTGCCCAAACGACCGATCCATTTTAACCGGGCCGCGTTATCCAATATTGATCTATCAATCTTAAGCCGGGTGGTAACAATTAAGCCCTCAGCATCTTTTATCTCATCTCTTAGCGCTTCATAAGTGATCTGCGGAGAATAAACCACTGTATAATTTTTTTGTTGCAGGGTATCCAACAGGTACGGATGTGCTTTTGCTGTAACAATTACCTTTCTCATATATTATATTGTGAATTGTCAATAGTGAATTGTGAGAGGTGAAAGGTGAAAGGTGAAAGGTGAAAGTGAATAGTGAATAACTGAAACCAATTATTGGCCATTGCCTGTTCACTATTCACTGCTTACCACTTGCCACTTACCACTTACCACTTGCGCTTCTATCTCCTCATCATAAATCCCAGCTCCACAAAATCGGCTACACTTAACTGCTCGGCTCTTTTGTCAAAAATCGGGTTTTTCAACGTTTCTTCATCAAACAAATTCCTAACGGCATTGCGCAGGGTCTTGCGTCTTTGATTGAACGCGGTTTTCACCAGTAAAAAAAATTGTTTTTCATCATGGATTTGCAGCGGTTCAGTTTTTGGCCTTAAACGAATAACAGCACTCTTTACTTTTGGTGGTGGCGTAAAACATTGTTCATGCACTTCGAATAAATAGTCTACCTCAAAAAAAGCCTGCACCAGCACACTCAAAATGCCATATACCTTATTACCCGGTTTTGAGGCTATGCGCTGTGCCACTTCTTTTTGAAACATACCCAGCATCCCTTCCACATCTTTCTTCCAGTCTAATATTTTAAAAAGGATTTGCGAAGAGATGTTATATGGGAAATTGCCCACCACAGTAAACTTCCCCTCAAACGGCTGGTCTGCATCCAGGATACTTTTGTGGATGAGCTTTCCTTTTATTTCCGGCCAGCTATTTTCAAGAAAGCGTATCTTTTCCTCATCCAATTCTATTGCCTTAAATGCCACACCGGGTAATTGAATGAGGTGTTTGGTGAGAGCACCTCCGCCAGGGCCCACTTCCAGCAATTGCCGGAAAGGCCGCTCCTGCAATGCAGCTATGATCCTGAGCACCATATTTTCATCGCGCAGGAAATGCTGGCCTAATGATTTCTTTAATGTATACATTGGAAAGCCTAAAAATACGAAAACCAGTTACAATCCCGTAAATTCGCGCATTAACTCAGCATAGTATGTCAAATCCGAACAGCAAACCGGCTATTGGTATTTCCTGCGGCGATATTAATGGTATTGGAATAGAATTGATCATTAAAACTTTTTCCGACAGCAGGATGCTGGATGTTTGTACACCTGTAATTTTTGCCTCCAACAAACTGATCAATTTTTACAGGAAAACATTGCCGGAATCCACTTTCAGTTTTCAAAACCTGAAAGACCCCGCAAGGCCTTATCCACGACAGGTAAATTTATACAACTGCTGGGAAGAAGAAGTGAATATCACCCCTGGCCAGTTAACGGATGCCGGTGGTAAGTATGCTGTAAGATCACTCCAGGCAGCAGTGCAGGCCTTAAAAGCCAAACATATCCAGGCCTTAGTTACAGCCCCTCTTCATAAAAAAAACGTGCAGTCGCCCGAATTCAATTTCAGTGGACATACTCCTTTTTTAAAACAATTTTTTGAGGTGGATGATGTAGTGATGCTCATGTGCGCCGATAATATGCGCGTAGGGCTGGTAACAGAACATGTGCCCGTAAAAGATATTGCCCGGCAAATAACACGACAGGCTGTTCTTAAAAAATTAATTATATTAAAAGAAAGCCTGCGGAAAGATTTTGGCATAGATAAACCCAAAATTGCCGTGCTTGGACTTAACCCGCATGCAGGCGACGAAGGGCTTGTTGGCAAGGAAGAAGAAGAGCAAATAAAACCGGCGATCAAGGAAGCCAAACACAATAATATACTTGCTTTTGGACCGTATAGCGCAGACGCATTTTTTGCCAGGGGAAGCCATGAAAAATTTGATGCCGTATTGGCCATGTATCACGACCAGGGGCTGATTCCTTTTAAATCGCTGGCAAAAGGCGAGGGCATCAATTACACGGCTGGTTTGCCTGGCGTTAGAACTTCTCCCGACCACGGCACTGCTTTTGACATTGCAGGGAAAAACAAAGCCGATGAATCATCCTTCCGGCAATCCATATACACCGCGGTTGATATTTTGCAACAGCAATACGAATACGCGCAAAACCGCTCCAACCCAATGAAACGAATGTCGGACGTTGTACTTACCAATGTGGAAGACGAAAAAATAGAAGAAGCGGGAGAAACGGAAAAATAATTATCTGCTTACAGGAAATTATCACTCTCCCTGTATGCTTTGATCAACGCCTGTTCTCCTTCTTTGCCGGGTTTGGAATTGCCATGCTCCATACCCATAACACCCCGATAACCTTTATCATAAATGTATTTGAATACATTCTTATAATTGATTTCGCCTGTAGTAGGTTCCTTTCTGCCGGGATTGTCGCCGATCTGGAAATAAGCAATTTCCGGCCAGGTTAATTCTATATGCCTGATGAGGTTTCCTTCATTTTTCTGCATGTGGTAAATATCATAGAGTATTTTACAGGAAGGGCTGTTTACACCCCTGCAGATTTCATAGGTTTGCGTTGATGTGCGCAGAAAAAGATTGGGCGTATCGCTCAGGGGTTCCAGCACCATGATAATACCATGAGGCTCCAGGATTTCCGCACCCCGTTTGAGCGCGTCAATTACATTACCGGTTTGAATGCCGATGGGTAAATTCCGTTCAAAATCGCCAGGCACTACGGTTACCCATTTTGCATTTACACGCTTGGCTACTTCCACCGACTGGCGGCAGCCCTTTAAAAAAATATCAAGATACTCCTGCTTACCGGCAGCAAGTGTGTTTTGACTATTGCCGCCCTTAGGCACTACAAAAACGCCCATTGTCATCCCCAGTTTAGCAAGCGTTTCACCAATTTTGGTTTGCTGGTCTGTACTTCTTCCGGTCATACCATTGTCTTCAATGGAGCGAAAGCCCTGGTCGTACATGTATTTGATCTGGTCAATAAAATCATTACCGCCGCTATTTTTGAACATGCCGTCATGCGGACCGTAATTGAGGTTAAACGTTTTTTCCGCCAGGGGCCCTTTTCCCTTTTCATTTTTATTTCCGGTGGCAAAAGCAGCCGATCCCACCAAAGTAGAAGCCCCGGCTAAAATCCCTTTTTGTAAAAAATTTCTGCGTTGCATATTCAATATGGTTTGAGGTTTAAAAATAGGACAAACCGCATCAATAATTAAAACATTTTTGTGATACCCGTCTTTCAGGTGTTCCGGGCAGCGGGATATAGGGTGCTGTGAGCTTGGGCTGTCAGCTATGAGCCATCAGCATTCAGCTTTGGTGTGGGGTATATGGCGTAAGGCTTAGGGGTATGAGTGTAAGGCATAGGGTTGTAAGGTGTGTACTTAGCTGTGGTGCTACTATTGGGCTTTAGTTGTGTCACTCACTTGTGCTGCAACAAGGTTATTGAACTGTTTATGAAGCACACACTACCGCAGGTTTAGTAGCATTGCTTTGTGGTTAGCCAGACCTGTGCCTTGCTGTTACTAAGTCTTTGTCAATATACGCCCACTATTTCCAATAATCCTTTCTTGTTTTCGTATAATAATAGAGAATGCTTCATCCAGCCTGCTATAGTTGAGGTTTGTGAAACAGGTAAATGCTTTATCGTAAAACTGAATTTGGCGATCCTGATGGCACAGGACAGCACAGAACAGCAATAATGCCCCTGTTCTGTAAATTGCCTGCACAGGAAGAAAATGAATGCTGTTATTGATTCTTTTCTTACCTTTCCTTCACATAAAAAGATTACTTATAGTGAGAAAGCTTGGATTAGCGTGCATATTGATCAATCTGACATTTATTACATATGCGCAAAACGGTACCCAACAGGATTTTAAGGCTTATGATCAACAAGTTCCCGGCACACAGTATAATTTAAAAATGGTTCCTGTTCAGGGGGGATCATTTACCATGGGCAGTAACGCCGCGGATAATGCAAAGCAACCTGATGAAATTCCTGCTAAAAAAGTAACGGTTTCTTCTTTCTGGATGGGCGCATACGAAGTAACGCACGATATATTTGATGCTTTTTTCCGCGATGAGGGCACACCCGTTGGCTCCGAAGTGGATGCGGTAACGCGGCCCACTCCGCAATATATAGATCTTAGCTGGGGAATGGGCAAAACAGGAGGTTTCCCCGTTAACAGCATGAGCCAGGATGCGGCATTGATGTTTTGCCGCTGGCTGTATAAAAATACGGGCATTTTTTATCGTCTGCCTACAGAGGCGGAATGGGAGTATGCCTGCAGGGCCGGCAGCACAACGGTTTATCCTTTTGGCGATAACCCCAAAGAACTGGGCAAATACGCATGGTTTAAAGGTAACAGCAAAAACAAGTATCATAAAGTTGGGGAAAAACAGCCCAATGCCCTCGGCTTATATGATATGCTGGGCAATGTATCGGAATGGACGCTGGATCAATACGACGAAAAATATTTTGAAAAATTGGGTGACGATGCTACCGACCCGCTTACACCGCCCGCGACCCGTTATCCCAGGAGTATAAGAGGCGGAAGCTATTTAGATGATCCCGCAGAATTAAGAAGTGCAAACCGCCAGCATTCGGAATCTTCATGGAACAAACGAGACCCCCAGATACCCAGGAGCCGCTGGTGGCTCACCGATGCCATGTTTGCAGGATTCAGGATCGTGCGGCCCGAAAAACAACCCACAGCAGAGGAAGCGGAAACATTTTATAACAAGTATTTAAACAAATGATTGCTCACATAAAACAAGTTGTATGAATAAGAATAATTCTTCAAATCAATCAACCCGGAGAGAATTTGTAAAAAATTCTTCTCTTCTTGCGGGAGGTTTACTGGCTGCACCGTTGTTTTCAAAAGCCAATTACTTTTCCGGTGCAGATGACACTATAAAAATAGCGCTGGTAGGTTGCGGCGGCAGGGGAACAGGAGCCGCTACCCAGGCTTTATCTACCAAACAAAATGTAAAGCTGGTGGCGATGGCGGACGCGTTCCAGGACAGGCTCGACAATTCATACAAAGCCATTTCGGAAGAAATAGATGCCAAACGCATTGACGTTCCGCAGGACAGAAAATTTGTTGGTTTTGATGCGTATCAAAAAGCAATAGCGTTGGCCGACGTGGTAATACTGGCTACGCCTCCGGGTTTCCGGCCCATACATTTTGAAGAAGCCGTTAAGCAGGGTAAACACATCTTCATGGAAAAACCAGTGGCAACAGATCCGGCAGGTGTACAAAAAATACTGGCTGCAGCAACCATTGCCAAACAGAAAAAACTGAACGTAGTGGTAGGCCTGCAAAGACATTATCAAAATTCTTACCGTGAATTATTCAAACGCAAAGACGCTATCGGCGATATTACATCTGCACAAGCCTGGTGGAATGGTGATGGCGTGTGGGTTCATCCCCGTAAGGAAGGACAAACTGAAATGGAATACCAGATGCGCAACTGGTACTATTTTAACTGGCTTTGCGGCGACCACATTACTGAACAGCATATTCATAATATTGACGTGATCAACTGGTTTAAAGGCAGCTACCCGGTTAAAGCCCAGGGCATGGGTGGAAGAGAAGTGAGGAAGGGAAAAGACTACGGTGAGATATTCGATCATCACTTTGTGGAATTTCATTATGCCGATGGCTCTATCCTTAACAGCCAGTGCCGCCACCAGCCTAAAACCATGAGCAAAGTGGATGAGCTGCTGATAGGCACAAAAGGAAAAATATTTGCCGGCGCCGCTAATATCGTGGATCATAAAGGAAAAGTACTTTACCAGTTTGACCGGAAAACCGAAAACAACCCGTATCAAACAGAACATGATGAACTGTTTGCAGCGATAGCCAAAGGGCAGTTTAAATTCTGGGATGCCGAACTCGGGGCCAAAAGCACCATGACGTCTATACTTGGCCGTATGGCTACTTATAGCGGACAGGTCATTGAATGGGATAAAGCCATTAATTCAGGCATAGACATTCATCCCAAAGAATACGACTGGGCAGCGATGCCGCCGGTTGTTCCCAATGCGGATGGGTTTTACCCCGTAGCTGTGCCAGGCGTAACAAGATATGTATAGGAGAGATGCCAGGCGTGAAAGTGAGAGGTGAGAAATGAGAAGTGAAAGGTGAGAAGAGAGAGAATAAATAGTCCATCGTAAGACATCATTAACCGGTAGCTGAAGGCTAATAACTATAAGCCGGTACCTCAAAAAGGATGCTTTAAAACGGCATCCTTTTTTCGTTTCCCGAAATGATATATAACAGCCGCGGATATGCGTAAATTATTGACGCTATGGGTGATGGCGCATGCTCATCTGCTGTGATTTTATTAATTGATTTATATCAACAAAAAACGCACAATAAACCTGCTTTTATTACATTGCATGCCCTATTTTTGTTTTAACAATCCACCCCGGCAGATACGACCGGCACGCGGGGAACTTCCTGAAAAAAGCCAAACTTCCTGATCCGCGAACTGCCATTTTGGAATTGTATTTTCCGGCTTCAATCAACTATTCTTTTTTTAACCATAATCATCCTTATCCTGTTTACAGCCATAAGCAGTAATGCTGTAGCATCATAATCCACTTTTTCAATATCACAGTACAAAAGCCATCCGAATTCCACCTGTGAGCGCAAAAAGATTTGACCACCTCTTAAATCTATAAAAATGAAAAAGTTGCTCGTATTGATTTATATAGCTGCTGCAACGCTCCTTTTCGGATATGCTAAAGCGGGCGTGCTCAATTATATTGCTCCACCGTCTTCTGCTGCCATTGCCAATAAAGCAGCGATTGATTTTCCCGTCAATTTTGAAGACCTGACCGTTAAGCGAGTAAAAAACAGGGCGGAAATCAACTGGTCTACTTTAACCGAAAAAAACAATAAGCAATTTGAAATTCAGAGAAGTACGAACGGTGAGGATTTTAAAACAATTGCTATCGTATTTACATTAGATGACAGCAACAACGTGAAAAATTATAAGTTTAAAGATGAGCTCAAAGGCGTAAAAGGGAAAAGCTTAATGTACAGAATTAAACAGGTAGATACCAGTGAGGGATATACCTTCAGCAAAGCAGTTTCCCTGTCCTTATAAAAAAATTTTGAAAAAGTTTATAGAGGTTGTGAATTCCTAATCGGAAAAAGGCCCCTTGTCTAAGGGGCCTTTAAAAAAGGTTCAATATTATTTATTCCGTTGCTGCACATTCAATAAGATGTCGTACCTTTTAAAGTAAGCAGCAAGAATACCCAGGCTATCTAATCCCGGGTGTTCTGAAATAGTTAAGTTATCTTTATCCCTGAAACACCACTTCTCAATCTCTTGTTTTAATCTCATATTTCTATCTCCTTTGATCAAACCGGTAACCAGGAAATCATCCTTGTTCATACCTGTATTCCTCAACTAAAATATGAGACCATGAAACGTATTACCGGGAATATTTCAATTATCGTTTGCAGTTGTATATTATTGACCGTTGTGCCTTTTACAGCAAATGCATCTGACTCTCCCCCCCCGAAAAGCACCATTGAAACATTAGATCCTCCTGCAAATGTAGAAATACTCTCTTTTAGCGGGCAATCGGCGGAAAATAAAAAGATTGATCTTTTCTGCAAAATAAAAAGCAATTGCTGCTATAATATTATAGTGGAACGCAGCAGCAATGGCAAACGCTTTTCAGCCATAGCTACCCTTTCGGACAATAAAAAAATAGCTGAATTCGCATTATCGGACGAGAACCCGCTGCGGAATACCAATTACTACCGTTTAAAAATTGCAGACAATAAGGGTAACGTGCAATACTCGAAAACAATGGTGGTACAATTGTATAATTCGGATGACTTATACATGGTAAGTGTAACGCCAAATACAGTTTTAAAAGACCTGCACATTAATGTACAACTGAAAAACCGCGCCTATATTGTTATGAAAGTTATTGATGAAAAAGGGAGGGAGATTATTAAAAGAAAAGGTACCGGCAGTGAAGGGTTAAACACATACGAACTGGATGGAACCGGAACCATGGCCCCCGGCAACTATTTTCTTGAAGTGCTGGTTAACAGCAAAGACCTTCTTTCGATGCCCTTAATAAAGGGATGAAGCCTGCAGGCAAAGCGTTTCAGGCTTTAGCAATTGAAACGTTTTGCTGTTCGCTTATTTACTGTTCTTCATTAATTTCATCCATAACATTTGTTTTCTGTAAAAAAAACGAATACTATGCCAATAAGAAATGAGCATAAAACCATTTAAAAAAGTCCGTTATTGAGTAATTTTTTTCACACCGGGTGATGTTAATGCAGCTAATCCACAATTCCTGCCAGTTCAAGGCTTTTCTTTTTGAGCTTTCGTATTTCTATATCTTCAATAATAGCATCGGGTGTGAGAATAAGTGAAACATTATTCTCCTTCCACCAGGAAACATTTTTCAGGTTGTTAAAATGCAATACACCTGAAAGATATTTACGTTCACCCGCATGCCATTCCTCAATCCACTCAAATTTTTCACGTGGGATATTCTTCCAGTCGTCGAAACTCACGTAGGTGCGGATGTAAAAATCGTTGGTAAGCTCAGGAGGATTGTGATAATAAAGCTTTTTATACTCATAGCGGTAATCATACCTGAGCGCCGAGATGTCGCTCAGCACCGCTGAAGCCGTGGGGAAGCTTCCGGCGCCTTTACCATAAAAAAACTGTTTGTCGGCAAAGCTACTTTCAATAACCACTCCGTTGAATTCATTCTTTACAAATGCCAGTGGATCATCGTGTGTTACAAACTGCGGCAATACAAAAGCAGCCACTTTGCCATTATTCAATTTTTTAGCCTGGGCCACTAATTTTATTTCATAATTTCTTTCTCTCGCTACAGCAGCATCACTGAGTTTAATGTTTTGAATGCCATTAAAAACAATATTTTCGGGTTTTTCAACAATACCATAAGCGTGGGTAAGCAAAAAAGTCCATTTGTTCAATGCATCCCAGCCATCTACGTCTAACGAAGGATCTGCTTCGGCAAATCCCAATTGCTGCGCCAGTATTAAAGCCTGTTTGAAATCAAGCTTTTCTTCAAACATTTTAGTGAGGATAAAATTAGTAGACCCATTTACAATAGCCCTTATGGAGTGCAACAAATCATTATCATAATATTCTTCCAGGTTTCTTATTACCGGTATGGAAGCGCAGGCTGCCGATTCACATAAAAAAGGCTGATCATATTGCTTTTGCAGTGCCAGTATTTCGGGAAGATGTTCCGCGATCATTTTTTTGCTGGCGCTAACTACAGCTTTACCATTTTTTAATGCGGCAGATACAATTTCAAATGCCGGTTCAGATTCATTGATCACTTCTACAATTACGTTAATGTCCGGATCATTCAGCAATTCAAACCTGTTTGTAGTAAACAACGCGGCAGGAGCGTTTCGTTTTTTACCGGGATTTTTTATACAAACTTTTTTTATAGTTGCCTGTAGCGAAGGCGTTTGTTCAAGCACCTTGTACAGCCCCTCTCCCACCACTCCAAAACCAAATAATCCAATATTCAACTGCCGCTGCATGTTCATGTATTTACTGATTTACAATTTTTAAATAACTCACCTGGTCTCCCTTTATAAAAGATCTCAGTATCTGTTCAATTTTTTCATACTCCAGCAAAAATCCATCGTGGCCATAAGCCGATTCTATCAGGTGATATTCAGCTCCCGGAATATGATCCGCAATTTTTTTCTGCTCATCCGGCGGAAAAAGAAGGTCATTGGTAATGCCGATCACTAAAGTCTTAGCGCGTATGCGTCCCAGGGCTTCCTCTACGGAGTTTCTTCCCCTTCCCACATCGTGCGCATCCATTGCCTGGCTAAGGCGATAATAGCTGAATGCATTAAAACGTTTGGCTAATTTTTCGCCCTGGTAGCGTTGATAACTTTCAGCCGCCTCTCCGCCAAAAGGATGCGAAACAGGCCAGGCTGTTTTTTTATCCCTGGGTTGAGTGAGATTATACGTATTATTATTCCTATAGCTGAGCAGCGCAATACTTCTCGCCGCCTTCATACCCTGTAAACCCGCTTCGGGTATTTTCTCTTTCCACGTGGCGTCTGTTTCTATACACATGCGTTGTGAGGCATTGAAAGCTATTCCCCAGGGTGAATGCTGCGCATTGGTGGCCAATGCAATTACATGTTCAAACAGTTCCGGTTCTTCTATCGCCCATTCTAACAATTGCTGCCCGCCCATAGAACCTCCGATACCTGTATGTATTTTTTTGATACCGAGATGTTCTCTTAAAGAACGGTAAGTTCTTACCATGTCACGCGTGGTGAACAGCGGAAAATCGTGATACCAACGCTCACCGGTTGCCGGGTTAATTTCCAGCGGGCCAATGCTGCCATAACAGCTCCCCGGCATGTTTACACAAATAATGAACCAGGTGGCGGGGTCAAAAAATTTTCCTTCGCCTACCAATCCGGGCCACCAGTCTGTTGGATTGCTATTGGCAGTGAGCGCATGAAAAACCCATACTACATTATCCTTCCTGGCATTGAGCCGGCCCAATGTTGTATAGGCCAAATGATATTGGGAAATGGTTTCTCCGCTTTCCAGTATAAAAGGTTCTGTATGTGTATACACCTGTGTAGACATATTTGTAGCAACTAACTTTATTGCATTTGTGTTTATAACATAAAAAGGAAACGTGAAATTTTCAGGTTTCACGTTTCATTGTTTCTAATTAAGTGCATGTTTAGAACCAAACACTTTCTCAAATGATTGTTCAAAATCTGCTATTATATCATCAATATGCTCGATACCTACGCTTATCCTCACCAGGTTGGGTTCAACCCCGGCAGCCTTCTGATCTTCATCCGATAATTGCTCATGGGTAGTAGATGCAGGATGAATGGCCAATGTTTTAGTATCTCCCATATTGGCAAGGTGACTTATCAGTTGCAGGGAATCTATAAACTTGCGGCCATTCTCTTTTCCACCTTTAATACCAAAGTTTAAAATAGCACCAGATCCGTTGGTCAGGTATTTCTTAGCCAGCGCACGATAAGGGCTGCTTTCCAAACCCGGATACAATACAAATTCTACCTGGGGATGTGACTCCAGCCACTTAGCCAATGTAAGCGCATTTTGCACGTGGCGCTCTACCCGCAGTGAAAGTGTTTCCAATCCCTGCAAACCGAGGAACGCGTTGAAAGGACTCTGGCAGGTACCAAGATCTCTTAAACCTTCTACTCTTGCGCGAATAGCAAAAGCAATATTGGGTAAACCCAACGGGTTGCCTTCACCAAAAACATCCCAGAATTTTAATCCGTGATATCCTTCACTCGGCTCGGTGAACTGAGGAAACTTACCATTATTCCAGTTATAATTTCCGCCATCCACTATTACTCCGCCAATGGTTGTACCATGACCAGTGATCCACTTTGTAGTAGATTCTACCACTATGTTAGCACCCCATTCAATAGGACGGAAAAGATAACCGCCTGCACCGAAGGTATTGTCAACAATGAGCGGGAGATCGTATTCTTTGGCCAATGCCGAAAATTTTTCAAAATCGGGTATACTTAAGCTGGGATTACCAATCGTTTCGAGATAAATAGCCCTGGTATTTTTATCAATGGCTTTTGCAAAACTTTCAATATCATTAACATCCGCAAAGCGTGCTTCTATACCGAGGCGCTTAAACGCTACTTTAAACTGGTTATAGGTACCTCCGTACAAATGTGAACTGGTTACAAAGTTCTCCCCTGCCTGTATAATATTATGTATAGCCAGCAACTGCGCCGCCTGGCCCGATGACGTTGCTACCGCAGCTACGCCCCCCTCCAATGCCGCGATTCTTTTTTCAAACACATCGGTGGTAGGATTCATGATGCGCGTATAAATATTACCAAACTCTTTCAGTCCAAAAAGATTGGCTGCATGCTCCGTATTATCAAACTGAAAAGCGGTTGTTTGATAAATGGGCACTGCCCTCGACTTCGTTACAGGATCAGCTTCCTGACCGGCGTGTTGTTGTAAGGTCTCAAAACGATAGTTGCTCATGGAAAATTAATTTATTAAGTAATGATAAATATTAAATATACAAAATCGAAATGCTGTGAATACTGCAAAGCGGTAAACAACCTGGAGTGGGGTTATATGTCAGATGGTATGCCTTACGGCATACAACAACAGCGCCTAATGCACGGGCATGCGTTGTTAAAATATACACTATTTACTGTTGCTGATAACATACAACTTTATGTAGTTGGTAAAATTAATAGACTTTACCATCATTCCCAATTTTTTGTGCGTAAAGTTTTGCCATATACCCACCAAACCAATATTCACCTGCAACTGCAAATCAATGGACGATCACTCCAACGGAGAGCCGGCAGGCAAACAAATTTTGTTCTATATAAATTATACCTGCAAGAAATAAGACAAAGTAACCAACAGCCATTAGCAAGTGCTTTCCGGCGATCAGCAAATAAAAAAGCCCTTCCGGCAGCAGCGGGAAGAGCTTTGATAGTATAACCAGTTTAAGAGTAATCAGCTTTTCATCCGACTTATCTGCTCCGCGTGAGCGGAAATGGAATTGGCACCTTTTCTCACACTGCAACAATTGCGGTATGAAATAGGTTGTCAAGGCTTCGCTGGGCCAGTCCCTCAGCCTTTCTTGATAAGTAATAATAATAAGAACTGGCGCAAAGATAAGATCAAATTAATTTAATAATCAAAAAAAAATGCAAATTGTTTTTGAAATAAATTGGCCATATAAATTTCTATACTATCTTTGTCCACCAGTTTAATAGGGTAATCATATCGCTTTGATGGTAATCAATAAAAAATATCGTTGCTGTTGTTGTTGGCTGTAATATTTCAGCGCAACCCCGGGAGAAAATAGTATCAACGGATGTTTTTACGTACTATCAATTTTAGTATATTATGACTCAAACGATTACTCAAAGCGAAATTCAAAGAATTTCCCAACTTACACAAACGCCGGATATCATCCAAAATCTCCGTGACATATCGGAGCGCTATCCCGGCGACGTGGTTTTTTCTACAAGCTTTAGCTGGGAAGATCAGGCGGTCACTCACGTTATATTTACTGAAGCGCTCAATGTACAGGTATTTACGTTAGATACCGGTCGCATGTTTCCTGAAACGTATTCTACCTGGAGCCGCACATTAGAAAAATACAATCAGCCTATCACAGCTTATTATCCCGATGGTTCTGCACTCCAGCAATTTGTTGCCGAAAAAGGTCCCAATAGCTTTTATGAGTCGGTTGACAACCGCAAACAATGCTGCTTTATCCGCAAAGTAGAGCCGTTGCAAAGAGCACTTAAAAATAAAAAAGTTTGGATCACCGGCATACGTGCCGAACACTCACCCAATCGCAACGACTTGCAGCAAATAGAATGGGACGCTTCCAATAATATCGTAAAATATCATCCGTTGCTTCACTGGACAACAAATGAAGTAAGGGCGTTTATCAATACCAATAATATTCCTTACAATCCTTTGCACGACAGGGGCTTTGTAAGCATTGGCTGTGCACCGTGCACCAGGGCCATTAAGCCTGGTGAGGATTTTCGCGCCGGCAGATGGTGGTGGGAAGATGCAGCACAAAAAGAGTGCGGACTGCATGTGCATGAGGAGAATGTGAAAATGTGAAAATGTGAGAATGTGAAAATGTGACAATGTGATAATATGGAAATGTGAGAATGTACTTTAACTTTAACGTAATTAACTGAAACATATGAATAATTACCATTTGGATTATTTGGACGAACTGGAATCGGAATCTATACATATTTTTCGTGAAGTGGCGGGACAGTTTGAAAAACCTGCCTTATTGTTCAGCGGGGGAAAAGATTCTATTACACTGGTGCATCTTGCCCTCAAAGCATTTCGTCCCGGCAAATTTCCTTTTCCGCTGGTGCACATTGATACCGGTCATAATTTCCCCGAAGCTTTACAATTCCGGGATCACCTGGCAGAGCAGATCGGAGAAAAGCTGATCGTGCGTCATGTAGAAGACACCATTAAAGCAAAAAGGCTTACTGAACAAAAAGGAAAGTTTGCCAGCCGCAACCAGCTACAAACCTATACATTGTTAGATACTATTGAAGAGTTTGGGTTTGACGTTTGCATAGGTGGCGCCCGCAGAGACGAAGAAAAAGCAAGGGCGAAAGAAAGAATATTTTCTGTTCGTGATGAGTTTGGACAATGGGATCCCAAACGCCAGCGGCCCGAATTGTGGAACACTTATAATGGCAAAATTCATAAAGGTGAGAATGTAAGAGCGTTTCCTATCAGCAACTGGACAGAACTGGACGTATGGAACTATATACGCCGCGAAAAAATAGAATTACCCTCCATTTATTTTGCGCATGACCGTGAAGTGCTGGAATATGAAGGACAATACGTGGCGATATCCGACTTTATACGAATTGACGAAACGGATATAATTGTACAGAAAAAAGTACGCTACCGCACTGTGGGCGACATGACCTGTACAGCCGCAGTGGCTTCAAATGCTTCAACCATCGAGGATATTATCAGCGAAATTATTGCCACCAAAACAAGTGAACGCGGAGAAACAAGAATTGATGATAAGGTGTCGGAAGCGGCTATGGAAGACAGGAAGAAAAATGGATATTTTTAAGTGGTAAGTGGTAAGGAACTTTAAACGATAAACAAGAAACTACAAATAATATTAATGGACATATTGAGATTTATAACAGCAGGAAGTGTGGACGATGGCAAAAGTACACTGATAGGACGTTTACTATACGACAGTAAAAACATAATGGTTGATCAGTTGGAAGCCATTGAAAAGCAAACCAAAAACAGGGCGGAAGGTGACATTGACCTGGCCCTGCTTACAGATGGTTTGCGTGCAGAAAGAGAACAGGGCATTACCATTGATGTGGCGTATAAATATTTTACTACACCCAAACGTAAATTTATTATTGCCGATGCGCCGGGGCACATTCAATATACCCGCAATATGGTAACCGGAGCATCCAATTCCGATCTGATCATTATTCTTATTGATGCACGAAATGGCGTTGCTGAACAAACCCGCCGCCATTCTATCATTGCATCACTGCTCAATATGCCGCAGGTGATCGTTGCCGTTAATAAAATGGACCTGGTAGATTACTCACAGGATGTATACAACAACATTGTGATCGAGTACGCTAAACTGGCCAGGGCCCTGGGATTAAATGAGGTTACCTATATTCCCATCAGCGCATTAAAAGGAGATAATATTGTAGAACGATCCGCTGAGTTTCAATGGTACGAAGGGCAGTCATTGCTTCACCTCCTGGAAAATGTAGAAGTAGAAAAAGTCATCAACTTAGATAAAGCACGTTTTCCCGTACAATATGTTATTCGTCCGCAAACGGAAGCGTTACACGATTACCGTGGATATGCGGGCAAAATTATAAGTGGCATTTACAGAAAGGGCGATGCCATAACGGTTTTACCATCGGGAGCAACCAGCAGGATCAAAGCGATAGAAACAGATGGAGGAAGACCTGTTGATGAAGCATTTGCAACACAGTCCATTGTATTGCACCTGGAAGAAGATATTGATGTTAGCCGCGGCGATGTTATTGTACTGAACAATGATCTGCCGCAAACCGCGCAGGAGCTGGAAGTGCTTTTATGCTGGATGGACAGCAAACCACTGATTCCCGGCAATAAATATTTACTGCAGATAAACAGTACAAGCGTAAGAAGCGTAGTAAAGGAGATTGCTTACCGGATGGATGTTAACTCATTGGAAAAAAATTATGCTCCGGCGCAGGCAGAACTGAATGACATTGTAAAAGTAGTGATCAAAACAGCACTCCCCGTGGTTTATGACAGCTATAAAGATTTACGCGTTAACGGAGGCGCGATATTAATTGATGAAACCAGTAATGTAACCGTAGGTGCATGCATGATCCAGTAGCAGCAATAGAAATACAACGATTTTCGCTTTATCTACAAAACAAAATACGCCCGCAAAGTCAAAATGTCTCAAAAAAAATTCATAGCGCAATTAGCAGAAAGGAAAAACAAAACCTTCCTGGCTATTCCCGATAAGGACCTGGCCACACTTTTTATTGATGATCTTTTCAGCTTATTGTTTCTTCCTGCCAGTTTAAGGCAGCAGAATCAATATGAACTGGAGAAAGCCTTTGAATCACTTAAGAGTCACCTCTCTACATTAGTATACGAAGTGGTAAAAGATGGCGAAGCAGCGCAAACAGCAAGTGACGATTTTTTTGCCGCAGTTCCCGGCTTGTACAATACGCTGCAAAAAGATGCCCAGATTATATTCCAGTACGATCCTGCTGCACAATCGCCTGAAGAAGTAATCATTGCCTATCCGGGGTTTTATGCAATAGCCATCTACCGGTTTTCACACCAGTTGTGGAAGCAACATATAAAAATGCTGCCGCGTCTCTTTACTGAATATGCCCACAGTAAAACGGGTATTGATATACACCCGGGCGCCACTATTGGCGAGTCATTTTTTATTGATCACGGAACAGGTATTGTAATAGGTGAAACAACAGTGATAGGGAAGAATGTTAAAATTTACCAGGGAGTAACCATCGGCGCACTAAGTACTTTCAGGGAAAAAGCAACAGGCAAACGTCATCCAACTATAGAAGACAATGTTATTATTTATTCAGGTGCAACGATATTAGGCGGAGAAACCGTAATTGGTAAAAACAGCGTCATTGGCGGAAATATGTGGTTAACCCAAAGTGTCCCCGGCAATACCATTGCAGAGCACCAGAGCGGTATAACACAAACAACAAAAACAGGACAATAATATTTTTTTCTTCTTAAAGTCTACAAAATAAGTTAACTAATCATGTCATCAGAAATATCTACATGCGGAAAAGTGGTGCTGGCGGCCGCAGGTCCGGGCGATCCGGAATTGGTTACCGTGAAAACTGCGCGCTACCTGCAACAGGCTGATATCGTATTAACAGACCGCCTGGTGAGCAACGATATCCTGAAGGAATATGTAAATCCGCTTGCGGAAGTGATATATGTAGGCAAGCAATGCCGTCGCGGAGCATCTACCCCGCAGCAAACCATCAACGGGCTTATGCTGCAATATGCACAGAACGGAAAGTTAGTGGTTCGCCTCAAAGGTGGCGATGTATCCATATTCTCCAATATACTGGATGAACTGCAGGTGCTTGCGGAAAATAAAATTCCATACGAAATAATACCGGGAGTAACCGCTGCTTTGGGTGCAGCGGCATATGCAGGTATTCCTTTAACAGCAAGGGGATATGCAACAGCAGTGCGGTTGCTCACCTATTACAAATCCGATATTGTTCCCGACCAGTACTGGCAGCAACTGGCAGCAACCAATGACACACTTGTATTTTATATGTCGGCCGAAACGGTAGAAGGCATCGTATCCAGGCTGATCCGGTATGGGGTTGGCAGCGACAAACATATTGCGGTAATAGAACAGGCTACAACGCCTTTACAGCAGGTTCATACGGCTAATATATATGACTTCAACGCACAATTCGGCGAAATGTCATTCCTGTCTCCATCACTGGTCATCATAGGCAAAGTAGTGGCCCTGCATGAGCAGTTCGCCTGGTTAGCGAACAGCGCGGAGCGGGAACAGTATTTTAAATCCGTGGCATCATTACAAAATAATATTAATAATAATCAGCAAGCCCATGTTAGCAGAGCATAGATTAAAAGCATTCCAGGATCTTATTACCCAGTCATCCCGCGAGGAACTGATATGGATGAATGGATTTATTGCCGGATTGGTATCGGCGGAGACCAATGGAACAGGTGCACAGGCAGATGCACAGGTAACGCCCCGGGTAAACAAGATTTCTATTTTGTTTGGTACCGAAACCGGGAACTCCAAAAAAGTTGCCACGGAATTTGCCGCACAGGCAAAAAAGAGCGGCATCAATGTGAAGCTCAGTTCTATAGATCAGTACCGCATTACCGATCTCGTTAAAGAAGAATATACATTCCTCGTTATTAGTACGCAGGGAGACGGCGAACCACCTGTTACCGCAAAAAAATTTTACGATCATATTCACCAGCAACAGCTTTCACTTGATAAAATGAAATTCAGTGTGCTGGCGCTGGGTGATAGTTCCTATCCGATGTTCTGCAAAGCAGGTGAAGATGTAGACTGTCAGCTCAATAAGCTTGGCGCAAAACGCATTGTGCCTTTGCAGAAATGCGACACTGAATATGCCGAAGAGGCCGCCATATGGTTTTCGCAGGTAATGAAAGTTTTGAGTGACGGCGGAAGCAGCAATGCAACGCCTGCAACTGCTAAAAAACCCAAAGGCAAAAAGAACCATACAGGAACCATACTCACCAACCTGAACCTGAATGACAGGGGCTCTAATAAGCAAACACATCACATTGAAATTGCAGTGGATGAGGAAATCAGTTATGAACCCGGCGATTCCATTGGCTTAATTCCGCACAACCGGAAATATCTTGTAGAAAATATTCTTGCGCTTACCGGTGCAGACCCGGATGCCTCAATTGAATTCAGAAAAGAGCGGTATACGATAGCCGATGCATTAACCCGTAAAATAAATATCATCCACCTGCCTGAAAGAGTGGTAAAACAATACGCGTCTGTTATACAACAGGAAATACCGGATACACGCATAGACCTGATTGACCTGCTGCGCATTTACCCTGTAAAAGACGCAGCCCAGTTTGAACAGGTAATCCCTGTACTTGAACCCATTGCTCCGCGCCTTTATTCCGTTTCTTCATCGCCTGAAGCCCACAGCGGTGAAGTGCATATTACGGTTGCGAGAGATAAATTCAGTATCAACGGGGAAATAAAGTATGGCTTATGCTCAGATTTCTTATCGCAACTGGAGCCCGACTCCACGATTGATTTTTATGTACATAAGAATGCCCAATTCAAATTACCCGCCGCTAACAAGGATGTTATTATGATTGGCCCGGGAACAGGTATTGCACCATTCAGATCCTTCCTCGCAGAAAGGGATGCCACAGGTGCGGAAGGACGCAACTGGCTTTTCTTCGGCGATCAGTGTTTTGTTACCGATTTTCTTTACCAGACAGAAATCCAAAACTGGGCCGACACCGGCGTACTAACCAATGTGCATCTCGCTTTTTCACGCGATCAAAGATCCAAGATATATGTGCAGCACCGTATGCTTGAACATGCGGCGGAGCTTTGGCAGTGGATCAATGAAGGCGCTTTTATATATGTGTGCGGAACAAGGGAACCGATGAGTACAGATGTAGAAAGTGCACTGGTACAGATTGCACAGCACTATGGCGGCAAACCGGTAACTGAAGCGGTTTCATTTGTTGAAAGGCTGAAAGAAGAAGGACGGTATTTACTGGATGTGTATTAGAATTTCAAATCTAAAATTTCAAATTTCAAATATTGTATGTCTGAAAAGAATAATCTCTCGTCAACCGAACACATTAAAATGAAGAGCGAGGGTCTGCGTGGCACTTTAAAGGAAAGCCTGAGAGACCAGATAACAGGAGCCATCCGGGAAGACGACCGGGCGCTGGTAAAGTTTCATGGCATGTACCAGCAGGACGACCGTGACAGGAGAGTGGAAAGAAGTGCGAAAAAGTTAGAATGGCTCTACTCTTTTATGATCCGCCTGCGCATTCCCGGCGGCTTTATAACCAGTGAGCAATGGGAAGCGCTGCATCATGTGGCAGGAAACTATACCACAGGCGTAATTAAAATTACTACCCGCCAAACCATTCAGTTGCACGGTATTTTAAAATCGAATGTAAAACCAACGATAAAAGCTTTCAATACTGCCAAATTGGATTCTATTTCGGCCTGCGGCGATGTGAACAGGAATGTAATATGCGCCGCCCATCCGAAGTTTTCTCCCGTACACGAGGAGATATTTGGTTACGCTAAAAAATTAAGCCAGCTCGGCCTGCCTAAAACAAAGGCTTATTATGAAGTGTGGTTAGATGAAAAACCACTCACAGATAAAAAAGAGGAAGAAGATCCCTTATACCAGGACAGGTATTTGCCACGTAAATTTAAAATTGGACTTGCTATTCCTCCCAACAATGACGTAGATGTTTTTGCAAATGATTGCGGACTGGTTGCCATACTGGAAAACGATAAACTGGTAGGATTCAATATCGCTGCCGGCGGTGGCATGGGCGCCACGCATGGTAACGCCGCTACCTACCCTCGGCTGGGAACCGTATTGGGCTTTGTTTCGGGCGAAGAAAACGTTTTAAAGGCGGTTTACGAAATGATTACTGTTCAGCGTGATTATGGCAACCGCAGCGACAGGAAATTATCGAGGCTAAAATATACGCTCGACAAAATGGGTGTGGACGCATTTAAAGCCGAACTGGAAAAAAGATGCGGGTTTAAGCTCGAACCCGAGCGGCCTTATGAATTTACGGGTCGTACAGATTTTTACGGGTGGCATAAAAATCATGAGGGCAAATGGTACTATACGGTTTTTGTTGAGAATGGCCGTGTACTTGATGATGAACAACAGGCTTTAAAAACAGCCTTTCTCGAAATCGCACAATTGCGTAAAACCAATTTCAGGTTTACCTGCAATCAGAATATTATAATAGCCGATGTAAACGAAGATGATAAAGCAGAAATTGATGCTATACTGAAAAAATACAGGATCAGTGATCATACAGACAGTGCCAGCGCAGTTCGCAAGGAGTCTATTGCCTGTGTAGCGTTCAATACCTGCCCGCTGGCGCTGGCGGAAGCACAGCGTGTATTGCCAGGACTGATTTCAAAAATGGAACCGCTATTAGATAAATACGGATTGCATAACGACAAAATCAGTGTACGGATGACAGGTTGCCCCAACGGTTGCGCAAGGCCTTATGCGGCAGAAATTGCATTTATAGGAACCGCTTACGGATATTATAACCTGCATCTTGGCGGCGACAGAACCGGTACAAGGTTGAACAAACTATATAAAGAAAGTTTAAATGAAGAAGCCATCATACAGGAGCTTGATGGTTTATTCAAAATATACAGCGGCAAACGCGAAGCGGATGAAACCTTTGGCGATTTTGCAAAAAGAGTGAAGTGGGTGGAATATTAAATTAATGTGGAAGTGTGAAAGTGTGAAAAATGTGGGAATTTGAAAATGTGGCGGTCGGCACGCGACCCAGGAGCGTCAGGTCTCGGGCAAATTTGCCAACCTTGTACCCTGTATCCCGTAACTTGCAACCCTTTATCCTGCAACCTGAATCCTGTATGACAAACCATAAACAAAAAAGTATAAATTACGGCAGCTTTTACTAAATAACATAATGACTGAAACAACAACAATGCAGGAAACAAATCAGCTCTTCCCTGTTTTTTTAAAGCTGGAACAATTGAAGCTGCTGATCATAGGAGCGGGTAATGTTGCCCTGGAGAAACTGCATGCAGTGCTGCAAAATTCTCCTGCTACTTCCATTACCGTTGTTGCGCCGGATATAAAGGAAGGCGTAAAAGCTTTAGCAGAGCGACATTCGGGTATAACCGTTATCGAAAGCACTTACCATAAAAACCTTCTGAACAACGCCGACCTGGTGATAGTGGCCGTAAATGATAAAGCATTGGGGCAACAGGTAAGATCAGACGCACACGAAAGAGGATTACTGGTAAATGTTGCCGACACGCCGCATTTATGCGACTTTTACCTGGGATCCATTGTAAGAAAAGGCAATCTCAAGGTAGCCATTTCAACCAATGGCAAATCACCTACCATTGCCAAACGCCTTAAGGAAGCATTTACTGATGTATTGCCTGACGAATTAGATGATGTGCTCCATAATATGGAAACCCTGCGCGCAAAAATGAATGGCAACTTTGCGCAAAAAGTACATGAGCTCAACCACATTACCAAAGTGCTTTCTGTAAAGGATATTCCGGAAACAAAAAGCAATAGCGAAAAACGATGGCGCCGCATCGTTACCTGGTGCTTATTTGCATTCTTTTTTATGTTCGCAGGTCATGTGGTACTCTCCTACCTTCCACTGGGAAGTCTTATTGATTCCATCAAAGATGGTGCACAGCAATTAGACAGTAAGTTTTACTGGATGATCCTCGCCGGTTTTCTCGCCCAAATGGTAGACGGGGTATTGGGCATGGGCTATGGTGTAGTGTCTACTACAGTATTAATGTCGCTTGGCATTAATATTGCCGCCATCAGCGGCAGTATACATACCGCCGAAATGTTTTCGAGCGGGGCCTCCGGGTATACCCATTATAAATTTGGCAATGTGAACAAAAAATTGTTCAAAGCGCTATTGATCCCCGGTATAGTGGGCGCCGTATTGGGCGCTTTTTTGCTTTCCAAATTTGGCGAAGAATATGCAGGGTACATTCGGCCCCTGATCGCTACCTATACCATGTTACTGGGCGTGCGGATCCTTATCATTTCTTTCAGGAAGAAAAGCAAGAAACCCAAAAAGGTAAAGCGCGTAGGGTGGCTGGCGGGTGCAGGCGGATTCCTGGATTCATTTGGCGGCGGCGGCTGGGGACCACTGGTTACCAGCACACTGATATCGAAAGGCCGGAGCCCACGTTTTGTGATAGGCTCTGTAAGCATAACAGAATTTTTTGTAACGTTTGCAAGCGCATTAACCTTTTTTACCATGATTGGCGCAAGCCATTGGCAGGTTATTGTTGGACTGATCATTGGAGGTGTGATAGCGGCGCCACTGGCCGCCAGGCTGGTTGGCAAACTACCTGCCAAGACCATGCTCATAACAGTAGGTTCTATGGTGATCATCTGGAGCCTCAGGATATTATTAAAGTCAGCGGGAGTGTTTTAGCATTCGTATATATGAAGATAATCTGGAAAGTGGGTTAACCACCTGTTAATTCAGTTGAACGGTTCAAAAAATCCGATTGCTTTGTATCTTTGCCCCCAAATTTTAAGAACAATGCCGTTAATGCAATTACAACGCACCGAAAATGATTATGGATTTACCGCTACAGATTCAGGGGGTAATAATCTGTCTATTGATATCCCTGAAGAGCAGGGAGGCAACAGCAAAGGTTTCCGTCCGATGCAGTTGTTGCTGGCTGGTTTAGGCGGATGCAGCGCAGTGGATGTTGTAAGTATATTAAAAAAACAAAAACAAAGCATAAAGGACTTTTCAATTGAAATAGATGGTGAACGGGAAAAAGGAAAAGAACCTTCCTTATGGGAAGAAGTGGAGATCACTTTTCATTTATCAGGGGAGATTGATGGCGCCAAAGCCCACCGTGCTGTAGAGTTGTCCATGAATAAATATTGCTCCGTGGCGGAAACCCTGCGCAAGGCCGGAGCAGCATTAAAATGGAAAGTAGTGGTAAATGGAAACGATGTGAAATTATAATATGAATAAAGGAGAATGTGAATGATACATCAGTGTAGCCGTTACCCGCAACGAACTGCCCGCCATATACCAGTCTTTCGCACTTCACATTTTTGGTAATTTTAAAAAAAGATTAAGCAGATGAAGCAACATCCCATTACGCAGGCCGTGCGTATTCAAACCTCCCGTACCAGTGAAATGGAACATAGTACTCCATTATTTCTCACCTCCAGTTTTTGTTTTGAGGATGCCGAAGAAATGCGTGCGGCTTTCGCGGAAGAGAATGATAATAACATTTACAGCAGGTTCAGCAATCCTACCGTTCAGGAATTCATTGATAAGATGTGCGCGCTTGAAGGCGCTGAAGCGGGCTTTGCTACCTCGTCTGGCATGAGTGCTATATTTGGTTGCTTCATGACTTTTTTGAGCAGCGGCGATCATTTGCTGAGCTGCAAATCCATTTTCGGATCTACACATACCATTGTTACCAAATACCTCCACCGATGGAAAATAGACTATAGCTATGCGGATATCGAAAAACCTGAAACCTGGGAATCATTGATCCGGCCCAATACTAAAATGATCTATGTAGAAACGCCCACCAACCCCGGACTTGATATTGTGGATATGGAATGGCTGGGTAAGCTGGCAAAAAAGAATGGCATCATACTGCTTGTAGACAATTGCTTCGCCACACCCATCCTTCAAAAGCCTGCTGAATATGGAGCCGACCTGGTATTGCATTCCGCTACCAAATGGCTCGACGGACAGGGCCGTGTTTTGGGAGGAGTGGTTGTAGGCAAAAAAGAGCTCATCCGTGATCTGTATGTATTCTGTAGAAATACCGGCCCGTCGCTCTCTCCTTTTAACGCCTGGATATTAAGCAAAAGCCTTGAAACGCTGGATGTGCGTATCCACCGCCACTGCGATAACGCCGAGGCATTGGTGAAGGCACTGGATGGACACCCGAAACTGAACTGGATCAAATATCCTTTCCATCCCTCCCATCCCATGTATGCAATTGCAAAAAAGCAAATGACACGCGGCGGCGGACTGGTTACCTTCGACCTGAAGGGCGCCGTTGAAGGCGGCAAAAAATTTATGGACGCATTACAGATGCTCTCTTTAACTTCTAATTTAGGCGATACCCGCAGCATTGCTTCTCATCCTGCATCTACCACACACTCCAAACTCAGCAGTGAAGAACAGCTATCTGTGGGCATAACCCCGGGACTGATACGCATTTCCGTGGGGCTTGAGCATGCAGATGACATTATTGCCGACATTGTACAGGCGTTGGAAGCGAGTTAGCCAGGGTTGATCGCTTTTAGAAATGTTTTTAAAATATGCATGGGCTTATAAAGACCGGCCAAGTTACTATTGAATTTTTATACTTTCTTTTTAAGTATTTTTTCTTTAGCCACAGTTTTAATAATATGACCGGCAACGTCTGCACCATTCTTTGCCAGCCCAAGCAGCCACTTGCCCTGGTCTTCAGGACGTGTTTTGATTCCATGTAAAATATCCGAGCCCATATGCGTTAACCTGCTTCCCGTTTCGGCCCATTTATCTGGCCCTTCAAGTATATCGTTTATAGCTTGCGTGCCAACATTCACGCCGCCCTGCAACAATGATTTCAAAACAAACGGAACCGTAAGTGCTTTGTATGAAGGATAAGTGCCCTCAAAAATTCCGGCAATGATATCTGCATAACTTTTATCCACTTTTGCCCTGCTGATTAAAACGCCCATGATTTCCATCCACAATGGTGCAAGCGTTTTATTGCGCGCAAACTGAATGAGTAAATTAGACAATGCAAAATCATAGGCCAGTTCCTTGTCGATCTTTTTCCGGTAAGCATACAAAGCCGGCGCGGTAAATTCATTATTTGCAATGCATCCTGTTAAGCACTCGGCGGCCCATCTAGCGCTAAGCAATGCATATTGTATACCGTCGCCACTGAGCGGATTGATCAAACCTGCAGCATCGCCGATCAGTAATAAGCGGTTACCGGATATTTTAGCGTGCCGGTTAAAAAAGGTGAGCGGCCAGCCTGATATCTTGCCATCTGCCACTCCATTACCAAGGCGTTCAATAATGTCGGCGTTGTGTTTAACATGGTTGCTTAAAAAAGATCTTACATGCGCTTCATTTTGCGGAAATGTAGAAGCAACCATCGCCATTCCCACATTAGCACCATCAGCACCCCTGGGAAACATCCAGAAAATACCCGGGAAACTTTCCTCCGTAAAATAAATATCCACCCGGTCCTGGGGACCGTTCACATTGTTGTAGTAGGCACGCAATCCCAGCAATTGAAAATGCTCGTGAGGTTTAGCGCCATGCATTTGCCGTGCTACAGCAGAGCTGCTTCCGTCTGCACCTACCAGCACTTTTGCTTTCAACTGAAGGTTCTGCTGTTGCCGTTTGATTTGCACGGTAACCGCATCCGTTGAAATACTATACCCAGTTACACGTGCATCTTCGTAATATACCGCTCCCGCTTTTTTGGCTATGCCATAAATCCAGTGATCCAGTTCAATGCGTGGTATAATGCGTGCATGATGCGGCAGGTGGGCGGGTTTTGACAGATCTATAAAAACTTTATCATTTTTAATGAACAGTCCTACTTTGCTGATTTCGTTGGCACTCGCAAAATTATCCATGCCCTCAATACCCATTGCCTGCAGTTCTGCTAATGCAACAGGACTTACACCATCACCACAAACCTTATCCCGGGGGAACCGCTGAGCCTCAGCTACAATTACGCTTATGCCCCTGCTTGCCAGGTGAAAGGCCAGCGCGCTGCCCGCCGGGCCGCCACCCGCAATAAGTACATCACAATCGTATTTACAAACAGCTTTTATGGTTACCATAAAACATTAATAATCGCGGTTGAGCATATAAATGATAAGGCTTTCAATAAATGTTTTGTCTTTTGAAGCGGGCAACACTGAAAATATGGAATAAAATTCCTTTAAAGCAGCCCCGGCCATATATTTAGAAATGTTCCTTGAATAGCCCAGGCTATTGTAACGATGCATCAGTTTCAATATCCATGCAGCGGTTTCAGCATCCCTGCTGCAAATGGGCATAGCAAGAAAATCCTTGATCTTCTTCAATTCCCTGCTATTGCAATGTTTCAGCAAATGAATAAGCATTAAGGTTCGCTTACCCTCTATAATGTCTCCGCCAATTTCTTTTCCGTACTTATTTTCCTCGGCTACCAGGTTCAGTACATCATCCTGTATTTGAAAAGCTGTGCCCATAAAGTAACCAAAACGGTTGAACCGGTCCGGTGTTACCTTTCCCTGGCTGCCAATAATAGCGCCAATGCGAATGGGGTGTATACAAGTATACCAGCAGGTTTTTTTTAAGATCATACGTAAATAATCCTCATCCCCCAACCCGCAAACATTGTCTTTGCGCCAGCCCAGTTCCATTGCCTGCCCTTCCACCGATTCGGTTACCATGTGCTGTACCTCCAGAAATATTTTCATAGAAAGTGAGGGGCCAAGCTTTTCCTTGTTCATAAAAAGGGGGTACAGGCTCAGTACATTCATGGCGTCGCCCACATTAATGGCAATGCCTGTGTTGTTGTACCGGTGCATGGTGGGTTTATTGCGACGGGAAATGCTCTCATCTTCTATATCATCATGTATCAAAAATGCATTGTGCAGTAATTCAAGTGAAACAGCCGAGTACAAGGCCTGACTTGCCGAACCACCAAAAGCTTTACAGGTAGAAATGCATAACCCCGGCCGGAAACCTTTACCTCCCCGGTTGGGATAATCAGTGATAAGATCATATAAATATTTCCTGGGCTCTTTATCAGGGATAAAATGATGGATGCCTTTGAGCGTATAAGAAGAATATTCCGCCAACATGGATTTCATTACATCGTCTGCCATAACTTTTGTTTATACAACATCAATACCAACCACTGTTCTGATGCCGGCGTTTTTTGCATCCATGAGCAAAGCGCAATAATGGCCGGGTTTACAGGTTTTGGGCACCTTAATTTTAATGACTACCTCTTTTTGCTCTGCGGGTTTTAAAGTGAGTACGGCAGGTTGCAACTGAATATGACGGGCCAGGATTTTTTGCATTCGGGCTCCGGCAAAATCTGTTTTCATTAAGGCTACGGTCATCTGGTCTGAATTACTATCATTGGTTATAGACAGGTGAACCACTCCGGTTTCACCGGCCTTCACCGGTGCTTCAGTTACAATAACCGGTAAGGCGTTTTCGCTGCCGGTTGTTGCTTGCTTTTCAGTAAACGAACTTGTACCGGTTTCTTTCCGAATGCTTCCGGAAAGTATCCCGAGGTGATTGGTGATGGCAGTGAGTGCATCCAAAAAAAGATCAACGGCTTCGTGTGTATCCCTGCGGATACGACTCATTAATTCTTCCGGATCGCTGCGCACATCTTCTACATCAATTACTTTCCTCTCCAGCTTTTTTGCAGCAATTATGCCGGCAGCTATCTCTTCTTCCAGCACATTTACCGCACTGCTTAAGATACGTTGGGCATTGTTCATCATTTTATCAGGATTGATCGTGCTGAACCAATCATCCTTTTGCCCATTGGTCGCCTTTGTTCTTCCTGAGCCATTGCTTTGTATCGTTGCCATGCTTGAAGTTTATAATGGAGAAGTTTGCTTTTCAGATACCGTGATATAGAGCGAAAAAAAGGTATGTTCAAATCCCTGGACCTGGAGATGGCTGAGATAAACTCCTGCTTTTGCATTCGCCGGTACTTTTACATGAATGTCTACCGTTTGCGATTCGGATGGATTGAGCTGGAATGATTGCGGTAAAATTGTAGTTTTAAATGCAGGCTTTTCGCTAAAATCGTTCTGGTGCACAAAATCGGTATGCACCAGTTTACACAATACCGGTTCCTTCTTGTCGCTGTCTAAGATAAACTGAACCTTTGCTGTGTGCCCGGGTACAACGCCGGCCTTTAATACAAAAGCAGGTTTCGGTATTTCATCCCGTGAAGCTGCAGGACCTTCAAATGATTCGTTCGTTGTTTCCGGTGAGCTGTTGAATCTTTTCGTTAATGTTAAACCAAGGTCTATAAGGTTGTTTGCATGTTGCATGTTCAATTTCATAAATGAATTGAATGCATCTTTTAACAGATCAGGCTGAATGCCTGCCATTCCTTTTGGTGATGTGCCAAGCTTCCTTACAAATTTGGAGCCTTCACTAATGAAAACCTTATTGGCTTCTGCGGTTTTGCGAACCAATTCCTCAAAATCTTTAACCAAAGCGGAGGTGGAATCACTCATAATAAGCGCATGAATATATACTGCGAAATAAACTGTTTAACCTTCCTGTCTTTTAACCCGGGGCTCACAATAAAAGTGACTTTGCCAGCTTTGCCAGCGCAAGCGGTATTTCTGTTCAGCAAGCGGTTCTGCAACAGGAATATTGCTATTGGCATCTACAATAAGCGTAAAGCAAATATTCTGATTGATCTCCTTTTCACGAAGCACTATCTCGGTTGAATAAGCAGATCCCTGGCTGAAATTCGCGAGGTCAATGCTCATAAGCACCCTTTCACTTCTGCCCGATTCAAGCACTACCTGACTTTTATTAAGATTTGGCTGATCGGGCGCCATTTTGCCATCCGCATCTTTTAATTCTCTAACACCCACTCTAAACGTTTTTGCCGTGGCGCAGGTGTTCTTTACCATAAATGGAACGATGATCCGCTCGCCTTCTGTGGCATGCCGCGTAATACTGGTAAGGCAATGGGGCGGGCAACTGGTTTTAGGCGCACAGCAATCCTCCTTCCGAAATTTGAACTGTGGAAGCTGGATAGCAGGAATTCCTTTTTCAAACAGTGTTTTGTTCAAATTGCTCATACTGTTAAACATCGTATCCATCAGCGGCCGAACAGATGCCAGCGATACATCGGTCATTCTTTGGAAACTTTCGGCAAGTCCCTGCCGCAAAGTACCGCCTGTATTGGTTTTATTTTCCATTTCGTTTTTTTTCTGATGAGGTCTCATCATGTGACTTAATACTGTAAGTGATCTCTTTATCCCATAAACGGATATTTCCCGAGTAATCCCTGCCCGGATCAACATCCTGGGGTAAGGTGAGTGTAAAATGCAACTGCATACGTTTTCCCGGCGCTACGATCATACCACTTTCTTCAATATGAATAGAAGACCACCCCACCATATCGCGGTGAATGTTTTTTGTGAGTTCATCCATCACGGGCATAAATCCTTCTGCGCCCTTATCACGCATGGCCGTGGCCAAACCCCTGCACAAATAGTCCATGTCTAAAGTTGTAATGTGCTTTACTTCCGGTATTTGGAAAGGGATGTTGCCCATATTCATTAAAGTGAGTTCAGCGTTGTGTATCCTCCCTGGCGATACGCCCTGGAAAGCCATATGTGCCGGAGTAATATTAATTTCTATATTCGGCTGAACAACCAATTTTAGCTTTGGTGTAGTTCCTCCAACATTTAGAAGGCTTTCGTATGTACCTGGCGGCGTTTGAGGATCAATCTCAAGCCAGATATCCTGTACCCGTTTTTCCCCCGGTTGCAGGCGGCAGGAAAGATTCAGGCTTTCTGCCCGGCTTTGACCGCCTCCTCCCATTCTTTGGTCGTGTAGTAAAGGGAGTGAACGAATCCGTAATGGCTCGTCATTTTTATTACTGATTAACATTTGTCCTTGTAATTGACCGGGCGGCCCGTTCAGGATAATTTCATCCTCCCCGAGTTGTAGACTTTCATTAAATGTATCGGCGGTGATGGTGAGCATAATCAGATATTTTAAAAGTGAGGAACTTTATGCCAGCGCCAGCTTAACCATTATCCCTATCCCTGTTCCTTTCGGGAAAGGGCCGGGAGTCTGGTTCGCAACAATCGGTTTCGCAACGCTCAGCAGCATTGGGAATATAAGGCTCAGTAATAATCTGCCCTTCTCCATTTACGCAAATACTGAAAAGCTCTAGTCCCATCACTTTAAAACAAACCTGCGAGTAATTGGGAATGCGTACCCTTACCTTCATCATGGCTTTAATATCCTGGAGTGTGAACCTGGGAAGATTCAATAGCTCTACCTTGCTGTCTGTAGCCACCGGCTGATTTTTGTCTCCGATCAGCAGGGTTGCAACGGGTTGTTTGGGATCACCTGTTAGTTTAATATCATTATCGGTTTCCAGTTTACCACTAACCTTGGTCTCGAGAGAGCCCGAATGCTTTGCATCGAAACCTCCTTTAAGCGTGGTATCCAATCCGCCGTCTAAAGTGCTTTCAATATCAAAAACTTTATCTGGCCTTAAATGATGCGTATAACTGGTGGGGATGGAAGGCGTGCTCATTGTGCATTGGTTTTAGAATGGACTAACAAGCTACACATTATTTTCAAGGATTTATAGCCAATTTTGAAATTTCATTTCCCCCGGTTTTTCAATAATTCCCGATCAAAAGCAAGGGGTTTGGTTGCCGGCATATTGAATGACCAATTTGTTTATTTATCTTGAGATACAACACAACCTGTTTACTCTTTAAAATACCAAACGATTGTATGGAAAAACAAAAACGACTGCTTTCTGTTGATGCCCTCCGGGGCTTCGACATGTTGCTCATTTCCGGTGGCGGCGCTTTCATCGTTCGCCTGAAAGGAACTACCGGCATAACATGGGTTGACTGGATGGCCGATCAACTCACGCATCCTGCATGGAATGGTTTTACCTTTTACGACTTCATATTCCCGCTGTTTTTATTTACAGCAGGCATCGCATTGTCCTATTCCATACGATCAGGACTAAGCAGGGGAATGCGTAAAAAGGAACTCTACAAGAAGGCCTTTCGCCGTATGCTCATCCTTATTGTGCTGGGTATCCTGGATAAAAATATTCCGTTGAATATTTTTGACCCGGCTCAAATACGCTATGGTACTGTGCTGGGTCGTATCGGGATTGCCACTTTTATTACTACCCTGCTGTACCTGAATCTCTCTTCCAAACAAAGACTTTACTGGGTAGGCGGTATGCTGATTCTGTATTGCGCTGCTCTCTTCCTCGTGCCTGTACCCGGCTATGGTGCAGGTGATCTGTCTTTTGAAGGCAACCTGGTGGGGTGGTTCGACCGCACGTTCATGCCCGGCCGTTTGCTGCAAAAAACATACGATGAAAACGCATTGCTCACTCAACTGCCCGCGCATTGTCTTACTGTTCTGGGCGCATTTGCCGGCGATATACTTCAAAAGCAAAAACCGGAGCATAAAAAGTTGCTGGAGCTTGGCATAGCAGGTATAGTATCTGTTGCACTCGGGCTATTGTGGAGCACTTTCTTCCCGCTCAACAAGCATTTATGGACGAGCTCATTTATTCTGCTCACCGCCGGCATGGCTTTTCTTTTCCTCGCATTGTTTTACTGGCTCATTGATGTGCAGGGTTACCGCAAATGGGCTTTCTTTTTTAAGGTGATCGGCATGAATTCTCTTGTAATTTACCTGGGTACGCGCTTTGTAGATTTTGATTACAGCTCCAGATTGCTTTTTGGCGGATGGTATATGCATGTAGCCGAAAAATGGCAACCTGCCTGCAATGCATTGGGTGCGCTGATACTGGTTTGGCTATTGTTGTATTTTTTATACAGGAAAAAAATATTCATCAAGGTATAGAGAGATTTAACGGGCACACAAATACAATTGGAATTATTACAAGTTAAGAATAAGCCTATGTGTACCTATGTGCCTATGATCCTATGTATCAAATACTATAGCCGGAGTTGTGAAAAACATTGAGTGTATTCAAATTGTCATCGGCTGTGATGAGAATAGCAATCCGCTACCATGACATAAAAACACAAAGTCCTGATCTTCATACTATTGTTGTCCGGTAAAAGTAATAAAAGCCCTTACCAACCTGATTTTGCCTCACCCCAACCCCTCTCCGCCCGGAGAGGGGCTAAAATACGCTCCGGTATTGACTTTCATCTAACTTTTAAAAACTTTTCCCGGACAATCATATTTAATTTTCTTCACGCATTCGTGACTTTGTGGCAAACTATTATTTATACCTTTACCCATATTATATTCATCATTAAAAACACAATATCATGCGTCCGCTTCCAACAGATTATGCCCCGTTTTATGAAACCTATGTTTCGCTGGTAAAGAGTGATGATATTAAACAGGCATTTTCCGCATCTTTGGCTGACATGGAAAATTTTCTGCAATCTATACCCGAAAACAAAAGTGATTACGCGTATGCTGAAAACAAATGGACGGTGAAGCAGGTATTGCAGCATAGCATAGATGCCGAAAGGGTTTTTGCTTACCGCGCCATGTGTATTGCCCGTGGTGAAGAACAATCACTACCTTCTTTTGATGAAAACCAATACGCGGAAAACGCTGCTGTTGAGCACCGCTCATTAAATGGGCTGAAGGAAGAAATGCTCCTGCTGAGAAAGTCATCTGTTGCTTTGTTTGAAAACTTTACCGACAGCATGTTGCAGGCAAAAGGCATAGCCAGCAATAAATCCATTACTACACTCAGCCTTGGTTATATCATCGTTGGCCACTGGCAGCATCATCAAAACATACTGGCTGAGCGGTATCTGGGATGAGTGGTAAAGTACTGCCCTAATACTGGTGTCTGCTATAGAAGCAGATGCTTATTCGTTCCATCCCCACGGGATTACCAGATCTGCTTATGGTATCTTACCGATATTATATCCCGGGATTTGTGGTAGTAAGCTCTAAATGATGGGTTGGCAATGGTGAATAGTGAACAGGCAATAGTCAATGATTTCCTTTCACTTCTCACGTTTCAATTCTCACGTTTCACTCACCTCTCACCTTCACTTCTCACGTTTCACGCTTCTCACCTCTCACTTCTCACAATTGACCATTCACCACTGACTACCGACCACTGCCCTTCGCTCTCCGGTATTGCGCCGGCCATTCTATATCATCACCCAATTGCGCTGCCGCATGCATGGGAAAATACGGGTCGCGCAAAAATTCCCTGGCCATAACGATCAGATCGGCATCCCCGTTTTGTAAGATGTTTTCAGCCTGCCGGGCAGCGGTGATCAATCCCACCGTTCCGGTTGGCATGCCCGTTTCTTTTCGTATGCGCGAAGCAAAGGGTGTTTGATAAGCCGGACCCACGGGTATTTGCACATGCGGTGCCAACCCGCCGCTGGAAACATCAATAAGATCAATTCCTCTTTCCTTTAAAACGGCCGACAGCTTCACCGATTCCTCTGTATCCCACCCGCCTTCCGCCCAGTCGGTTGCCGAAATACGAACCCATAAAGGCAATGTTTTTGGCCATACGGTTTGTACAGACGCAATGATTTCCAATAAAAGACGAACGCGGTTTTCAAAGCTTCCGCCATATTCATCCGTGCGCTTATTGCTGAGTGGTGAAAGAAACTGGTGAATAAGATACCCGTGTGCCGCATGAAGCTCTACCAGGTTGAACCCCGCTTCCAGAGCTCTTTGAGCGGCCAACCTGAAATCAAGCATTATTTTTTGAATGCCTTCTTTATCCAGTGCAACAGGCATTCTTTCTCCATCATTATAAGCAATAGCGGAAGGCGCTACCGTTTGCCAGCCTCCTGTTTCTTCCGGCGGCACCTGCATACCCCCCTTCCATGGAGAGCGTGTACTGGCCTTGCGTCCCGCATGGGCCAACTGGATACCGGCAACAGCATGCTGTGCCTTTATAAAGGAAGCGATTTGCTTCAGCTTATCAATATGATCATCTTTCCATATCCCCAGGTCATCGGCAGATATCCTTCCCCCGGGCGAAACCGCTGTAGCTTCGGCTATCACTACAGCCGCTCCGCCTACCGCCCTGCTGCCCAAGTGCACCAGGTGCCAATCGGTGGCAAAACCATCTTCCGATGAATACTGGCACATCGGCGAAACCACGAGCCGGTTTTTTAAAACGATGCTTTTACATGTATAGGAAGAGAACAGTGTGGACATAATAAAAGTTTATTCAAAATAAGAAATACTGTAAAAATAAAGAACACTCCAGGTTAAACACGAACCTTGCTGAATAGAATAACAGGCACATATGAAGGCTGTATTCCAAATCGTCGCCGGATGGTGGATACGCCAACGGGGCGTCCGCCGTGGGCGGTGCCTGCCTGACCAGGTAGGCAGGTCTTTACTGCCCACATGAAACAAAACAATGCTACAATTATATATACGCTATTGGCAAGGAACTGAAAACGATTAACGTTGATGAATAGATGCTTCCTACGTCAGCATGACAAACAGTGGTAAAGGGGTTGAGCTTTTGAGATAGTGCCCAACAGAAACCTACTACCTGTCACCCTGAGGAAGGAAGGGTCTGAAGAACGACATTTGCAACCGACGGGAAGACTAAATTTTTCAGAAAGTTGTATATGGGCTTTTTTGCAGTCATACTGCCGGGCGAATTTGGAATGCAGCACACATGAATGTACAGGACAATTATTATATATCATTTGTTATCTTTCAGGGAAAGTACCTACCATGCATTATAAAAAATTATTCCTTTTGTACTGGTTGCTCATATGCACTGTAATCGTTAGGGCTAATTTTTCTCCGCACCATCTTAACTGCGAACATAAGATCAACCCGTATGGCATTGAAAATACAAAACCAGTATTGGGGTGGTGGATCAATACAACGGAAAGAGGCCTAACGCAATCCGCATGGCAAATCCTTGTTGCCACAAGTGCTGACAAACTTGATGAAAAAAAGGCTGACATGTGGAATTCCGGCCGCATAGCATCAGGCAGCAACAACAACAATGCCTATAGTGGCAAGCCACTGCAATCGGCCAGAAAATACTACTGGAAAGTAAGAATATGGGACGCAACCGCTACAGCATCCGCATGGAGTGAAGCCACCAGCTTTACCACCGGCATATTGGAGCAAAGGGAATGGGATCCCGCTAAATGGATAGCATACGATATTTTACCCGACAGCATGAAAGTGATACCCGGCGTGCACGGCAACGGCAATGCGCTGGGCAGCAAAGCCATAGAGCGGGCTGTGGTTCCCTGTTTCAGAAAAGCATTTGTACTATCAAAACCAGTTAAAGAAGCATTTGTATTTATATCAGGGTTAGGCCAATATGAACTGCACCTCAACGGTAAAAAAGTAGGTGACGATTTTTTGGCGCCCGGCTGGACAAACTATGAAAAACGCTGCCTGTACAATACCTATGAAGTTACCGATCAGTTAAAGCAGGGACAAAATGCCATCGGCGCTATTGTTGGAACAGGCTTTTTTTACATCAACCGCGAAAGATACCGGAAACTGATCCGTGCCGAAGGATACCCCATGTTGCGCGCCAGGCTGGTTATACGGTTCACGGATGGCAGCACAAAAGAAATGGTAACCGATGAAAGCTGGAGATCGTCCCCCTCTCCCATTATATATACAAGCATATATGGTGGTGAAGATTATGATGCCAATAAGGAACAGGCGGGATGGGACAAACCCGGGTTTGCAGCCACAGGCTGGAAAAAAGTACGGATCGCAAAAGGCCCGGGCGGAGCAATGAGAACGCATGACGATTACCCGCTGAAAGTGATGGATAGTTTTTCCGTGAAAAAGAAAAGCGTTTTTACAGCTAAAAAAGTACTTTATGATTTTGGGCAGAACGCTTCAGCCATCATAAGGCTAAAAGTAAAAGGCCATAAAGGAGACAGCTTACGCATTACACCTGCTGAACTATTGAATGATGATGGCCTGCCCGAACAATCCGCTTCGGGGAAACCCTATTATTTTACCTATATATTAAAAGGCGGGGATGTGGAAACATGGGAACCGCGCTTTACCTATTACGGCTTCCGCTATGCGCTCGTGGAATATTTCAGCACGTCACCTGCCCCGGAATGGATAGATGTAACGATGCTGCATACCCGCAACAGCTCACCTGCTGCCGGAAGCTTTACCTGTTCTGATTCGCTGTTCAATAATATTTACCGGCTTATTGACTGGTCCATAAAAAGCAATATGGCCAGCGTTGCTACCGATTGCCCCCACCGCGAAAAATTGGGCTGGCTCGAGCAAACCCACCTGGTAGGCGCTTCCATGCGCTATGCTTATGATATTCAGCATTTGTACAGCAAGATCATTGACGATATGAAAGAAGCGCAACTGCCCAACGGGCTGGTTCCGGATATAGCCCCGGAATATGTTCCTTTTGAACGCGGCTTTCGTGATTCACCCGAATGGGGAAGCGCCGCAGTGATCATCCCCTGGTATATGTATTTGTGGTATGGCGACAAAGATGCGCTGGTAAAATCGTATGATATGATGAAACGCTATGTAACTTATTTAGGCACCAAAGCGGATAATCATATATTATCGTACGGATTGGGAGACTGGTTTGACCTTGGGCCAAAAGATCCGGGACCGTCGCAGCTTACGCCCCTTGCTTTAACCGCAACCGCCATTTATTATTACGACGCGGTAATACTCAGCAAAACCGCAGCCCTCTTTGGGAAAACTGAAGATGAAAAATTGTTCGCCGCGCTTTCAGAAAAAATTAAAAAAGCTTTTAATGATAAATTTTTTGATCAGCAAACGCAGGTATACGCCACCGGTAGTCAAACAGCCTATGCTATGCCTTTATTTACCGGGCTGGTGGAAGAACAATACCGCGACAGGGTTTTTAATAACCTGGTAACATCTATCAACAACAGCAATAAGGCATTAACCGCCGGTGATGTGGGTTACCGTTACTTAGTAAGAGCGCTGGAAGATGGGGGCGCCTCCCAACTGTTATACGAAATGAACAACAGGGATGATGTACCGGGTTACGGGTACCAGCTACGGCATGGGGCAACCGCTTTAACGGAATCCTGGCCCGCCCTGAGATATGTGTCCAACAATCACATGATGCTGGGCCATTTGATGGAATGGCTGTACAGTGGATTAGGTGGTATCGGCCAGCAGGAAGATGACCGGGGCTACCGCGGCATTCGCATTGCCCCGCAAATGGTAGATGGTATAGATTCGGTGAGCGCTGCTTATAGTACTCCTAATGGTATCATTCAAACTGCATGGAAAAAAGAAGGAAAAAGTGTAACGCTAAAAGTGAGTATCCCTGCCAATACAACGGCTCAAATTGTTTTGCCTGCTTCCAATGCAGTCAACATCAAAGAAAACAACCAGCCGGTTACTCAAAACAAATGGATCACCGGTATACAACAGCAATCCGGGGAAGTTAGCTTTACCATTCCTTCGGGAAATTATGTATTCACTATAGTGCCTTAATCATGAGCAATAAGATCATTATGCGTTTCTCTCTCTTCTGTATTTGCTTTGTACTGCTGAGTTGCGGAAACACAATTACAAGTCAAAAAGCCGTTTCGCAGGAAACGATGCAAAAAGTATATGAAGAAGTAAAAACACCTTTTAAGTATGGCATAGTCGTTACAGCGCCAGATTCTACAAAAATGGCCGACAGCCCGACCGTGTTCCGGCTGAACAACAAATGGTACATGACCTACATTATTTTTGACGGCACGGGTTACGAAACCTGGATAGCGGAAAGTGATGACCTGTTGCAATGGGAAACGCGGGGCAAAATAATGTCCTTTACCGAAAACACATGGGACGCGAATCAAAAAGCGGGTTACCCGGCCCTGATAGATATTACATGGAATGGGAGTTACGCGCCCATGAAGTATAATGAACGCTACTGGATATCTTACCTCGGGGGCGCCGATAAAGGTTATGAAGCAGGCCGCCTGGGCGTGGGCATGGCGTATACAGACCATATAGCAGAAGCGAAGGAATTAGAAAGACTGCCGCAGCCTGTATTATCGGCTATTGATGCTTCGGCAAAATGGTATGATAACAAAACGATCTTTAAAAGTTCCGTTATTCATGATGCGGATAAAAAAAGCGGTTATCCTTTCGTGATGTATTACAATGCCGCAGGCGACAGCGCGGGTGCTAACGGCCATAGTTTTGAAAGCATTGCCATGGCTGTTTCGAACGACATGCAGCACTGGCAGCGCAAAGGCGACCGTCCCTTACTGTCGAAAGGAAGGGGCATTTGCGGGGATGCGCAAATTGTAAAAATGAAAGATCTGTATGTTATGTTTTACTTTGGGCACAACTGGAAAGATGGCGACCCTTCCGCTTTTGACCGCTTTGCCTGTTCTTACGACCTGGTGCACTGGACAGAATGGGACGGACAGCACTTAATAGAACCTTCTGAACCTTACGATAAACAATATGCGCACAAGCCCTGGGTAATAAAATGGGAAGGCACGGTATATCATTTTTACAATGCGGTGGGTGAAAAAGGAAGGGTGATCGCTTTGGCTACTTCTGAAGATTTGAGGGAAAAGGAATAATGAATTCAAAGAACCAAAAGTGACGAAAGTATTCCGTCTGCTCACATTTTTGCCAACCTGCGTGTTATGGGCAGGTACTAATAATTTTCACTAATTTGCATTGTTGATGTAGTAGAATTGTCCAAAAGTTTATATAGCTTATTGTCATACGAAATTTAAGTAGGGTTTGTAAATATATATTCCTGTATTTTGGAAATGTTATTGTTTAAATTCTTCTTTTATTTGGACGCCGAATTGTTGGGCATATTGTGAATAGCTTTCTGAAAATCCAAATCCTCGGACTGATTCTTTAAATATTTCACGAATCTCCTTACTATCAAATTTTCGTCCTAATATAGTTCCCAAAAATATGCATGTAAACTTGTCAAACTCACTAATTGGCTTGACGTATATTTCCTCAATTGTAGTTTTTATTTTACGAATTCTAGAAATTTTTTGCTTGGGTATTGTTGGGCGCAATAAATTATTCAAAGCCCATGAAGTGACTCTATGCAAATGATGTTCTGTAGGAATAATCCATAAATTGGTAAGTTGGATAACAAATCTTAATCTCAGTGCATCAGGGAAAATACCTGATTCTCCAGACCAAACAATGCACCAACAAGCTGAAAAAATATAGTGTGGTTCGTTTGTTTTAAGCAAATCCAGTATTAATTTGAATATCTCTTCAGAAACAGAATTTTGAAAAGGGTTAATTTCTTTGGCTCTAGTCATGCTAAAAGCAAAAGACATCATTCCCAAAATTGCCATACATTTTTCTTCTTTGTCGGCCTTTTTTAATGCTGCTAGAATTTCGTTAGGTATTATTAATCTGTTTTCGTGATTTTTTAAATCATTTAAAAAAATATCGGCTAAAGTTGAGCCTAGAGCAGACGCATATTTATCTTCATATTTTTCAAAGAAACATTTTCTTACTGTGGTTCTGAAAACACCTCCAAACTTATTTTTAAGAATAATTTCTGTGCTTCCTCTGTGAGGAGTTGCGTAAGTATTTTTCGCATACCATTCTATTGCTTTTCTAAGTGTATCTGGATTAATTTGTACCTCATTTGCCAGGCAACTGCCCAGAAGTGATGAAGCAAACTTATCTTCTCGAGTTCGTTCTTTCCTGCTTTTTTCGGCTAAAGATTTTGATTCTAAGATTAAGTATTCTATTAATTCTTTTGATTCTCTTTCTAAAAGCACTGCAGCTAATGGAATTACTTCCTTCCAACTCTCTTGGTTAATATTGGGTTTAATTATATCAACTACTTTGATTTCAATATCGGATTGAGGAATGAATTTCTTTACTATCGCCTTTGCTGTTAGATACTCTTGGAAACTTAAATGTAAAAATTCGTAAACTGCAATGACACTGCCGGAATCAGTTCGCATATGACCGGCCATTATTAATAAACTGCTTCGTGACTCAACTCTCTTAATAAATTCAGAAGGATTCACATTTGTATATCCTAAGATTTCAGGCAATTGTTTTCTAGCAGCAATTAGGCAGTTGTTAAGCTCGTCTGCGGTAATTGTTTGTTTCCCCTTTTTTGTCATCCAATATGCAACAAATGCTAGTTGGGGTTCAGCTTCTTCGATATCTAAAATTTCATGTCCTTCGACATTCCAAGTCACTAAAAGTAGCTTAATCATTTCCTGATATAAGACGCTTCTTTTTGTTGGAAGATAACCAGCCCATCTTTTAACAAACAACAGAGTTGTAAGAAGTAAGGGGTTCTCAGCTAAAACTCTAATTCTTGTATCTTTTAAAATTAAATCGCTGAGTTTTTCTGCTTCTTTAAGAGTGTTTTCTGAATCATCAATAATTGCCTTATGCCATTTTAAACAAAGGTCTTCAATTTCAGTGGGAAGCAAATTCGACACTGTATAATTTTCGCAGTAGGATGCTAATGAACCAGCTACGGCTCGGAAACCTGCTTCTCTTGAAGTAACAATGATATTTAATGTTGGATAAGTTGCGATAAAAGTTCTCAGTTGATTTACAAATGCAATTCTGTTTTTGTCCTCAGAAATTTCATCTAATCCGTCAATTAATAATAATGCACTTCCATCCTGTAGAGCCTCTGAAACTAAAGTGAAAAAATTATCTGAACACGAATGGATTTCAGCTCTTGCTGGAATACCCTGAATAATGTCGGTGATACTTTGAGTTACCTTTTCACCTAGCTCTCTACATCTTAAGAAAATTGGGAACCATGTTTTTTCAGGTAGTTTATCATTAATTTGTTTTCTTCTATCAGGAAATGCATATGCAATCGCTATACGTTTTATAAGAGTTGATTTGCCGCCTCCAGGTTTGGCCAGAATTGCAAGACGTGATTTTTGGTTTAAAATTTCTCCAATCCCTTCTCTAAGAACTGGTTCAAGTTCTAGTTGGTTTTTCTTATTTCTAGTTCTATTTTGATTAAAATGCAGCGGGACAAAAATATTTTCCAATTTTACCTTTACTGAGCCCGCTTCTTTATCAGTAGGGAGGCCTTCAAACTGAATATCACCCAATTCATTTTCGAGATAATTAAAATACTTTGTCTTTGTTTCAGCTAAATTGGTCCTTAATGTATCTGTAGAATTATCCCTGTTAATTAAAGATAATCCGGTAAATAGCTTATTATATGTTTTGTCTTTTAACATTATGCCTTCGGCTAGCTCCTTAATTAGGGGCTTCCCTTCTGCATGGACTAATGCGAAATGCGATGATTTCTGACCTTCAGAATCTGAATAGTAAAAAATCCAAATCCAGCCCTTATCATAAGCAAGTAAATCAACATAATTTAAAAGGGTCAGACCCGAATTTAAATGTGCAAGAGAAGAAATTGCTTTTTCCTTTGAAACTAAAATTCTCCCACGTATTAATTCCTCAACTATTTTTTCAGGCTTAATCAAAATAACTCTATTATTATCAGCCTCGTTTTCTTGTTCAATTGCCGTTTCTTTGAATCCGGATAATGAAATAAAATAGCCGACTGTGCTGTAGCCTTTTAATAACTTGTCTTTCTTTGTTTTCCTTTTTTCTGCATCTAGAACTCCCACAAATTTGTTAATGTCAGCACCTCCAATGATTTCTATGTGAGCTTTACATTCAGCAATAGCTATTTTCAATTCAGTTCGATGAAATGCATTTAAATCAATTTCTCTTCCTGACTTATGAATATTAAGTCTTGGTTGGTCGTAACCCAAAGTGTGAAATAAATCTGACATTAAACGTCCAAATAAGTCACCCTTTTTGTTTGTATCTTTTTCAAGAATTTCAATGTTTCTTAATTTCATTTTTTCTTATTAAAGTTCGGAGTGCTCAAGATGCATTGCCCATAACGCATTGCTTTACGCAACGCGCCGTTTTTAAACATTTGTAAGCATTTATAAGGGCTTTAAACGCTTCTAAGCGTTTAAAAACGTTTCGCTTCAACGGTGCAGTAGTCACAGCAGCATGGATTAAAACATCACTATTCAATTACTACTCAGATTCAAAAATCATATCCTGGAACTGGATGGGTGAATATTGGGCTTTGCATTGGTACGGATTGAAATGGTTACCAAACCTATTCATTTATTTTTAAAATGGAAAGAAAAATTGCAGATGCTATGAGCAATTGCCTGGTGATGGTATTGGGAACGCAATTGCAGCTTTCTCATTTCGCCGGGGTCTCACCCCATATTTAATAGCCTGGCTGTGAAGACCCCGTTGCGACAAAATGGTTACCAAACTTATTCATTTATTTTTAAAATGAAAAGAAAAATTACGGATGCTATGAGGCAATTGCCTGCGATCGTATTGGCAGCGCAATTGCAGCTTCCTGGTTTCGCCGGGGTGGCACCCCATATTTAATAGCCTGGCTGTGGAGACCCCGTCGCGACAAAAAGTTAAATATTAAGAATTAAAAGCGGGGCTTTATTCGTGAAGCCCGGAACCGCAGCACAGCAGAATTACCACTGCCGGTTACTCCAATGTCTATCCAGGCTATTGCAAAGTCACTATTGACTCCGGTTTAATAACGTAACGTCAGTCTGTACAGAAACCGGTAACCTCGTATAGTGATTATGAATTGTACTACCGTCTTCAAGACCGTCAGGCTTAACCACTTCGCCCGCCATTGAGCCAACGCCTGTTATGCCTTCGCCCTGGTATCTTCATGTCTAATACTACTATTATTCCAATGGCTGTCAAGGAGTGCCGGAAGCAGTCTCTTTTCTGCAATAAATGGTATACCAAATGTCCGTTCGGCATAAGTTGTTCTTATGGCATCAATGACTTTTGTTTCTGCATTTGCACGGCTTTTCAACAAAGGGTCTGTAATACCTGTGCGCATGGAAAGGCTTTGGTTGATCAGCCATGCGTAGGGTTTAATGCCTGCTCTTTTTAAGTCATCCTGCAAGGCTCCCGCTTCCCGCATGGGAGTTGTTTCAGGCAGGGAAACCAATATAATTTTAGATAACTCCTGATCCTGTAATGACATATAAGGTGTTCGCAGTCTGTCGGCATATACGTTATTCCTCATAATGTCGCGGTGATAGCTTCCGGCAGTGTCTAACAACAATAAAGTATGCCCGGTTGGAGCAGTGTCCATTACCACAAATTTTCTTTTTGCCATATTAATGGCTTTAGAAAAGGCATGGAATACCGCAACTTCTTCTGTGCAGGGTGATTTTAAGTCTTCCAGAATCAGCTTTTTTGCCTGCTCAGATTGTCCCTGTCCTTTGTGTTCCAAAATCTTTTCAATATACCGTTGTGTCTCCACTTTGGGATCAATTCGTTCTACGGTGAGTGTGGATGGCAATTCACCTAATTGTCCGATAAAATCCTGGATATGTGCAGCAGGGTCGGTGGTGGTGAGAAGTACTTCAAAGCCTTTTTGTGCAAGCAATACAGCAATGGCAGAAGCAGCAATGGTTTTACCAACTCCTCCTTTGCCCATCGTCATAATAAGTCCGCTTTGTTTGTTTGCCGAAAGCTCTTCCACCAATTGGTCCATTCCCTGTAATTTCAATACCGATGCATCGGAACCGGGTAAATTCTTTTCAGAAATGGCTTTCTGAAGTTCAGGATTAAACAGTGAACGAAGTTTTTCAATTCCCAATACATTATAGGGCAAAAGCGGAAAAGCAGTTGAAGTTAGTTTTTTTAAATTATCGGGTATAGCATTCAGTTGCCCGTTGCTCATTGCTTCAATGTTTACAGCAAGTTGGTCTTGTTTGTCAATGGCCTTGAATACCCCATTGATGTACAAAAACTGATTATTCATTCCAAGCTCTCTTAATTCATTGCTTGTTCTGGATGCTTCCTGCAATGAAGCATGGTCAGTTCGGGCTACAATGCAATAGCTCGTCAACGAAGCATCTCTTAGCCTGTTTACCACGGTGTGATATCGTTCTTTGCCGCTTTTTAGTGCAGATGTGGGTCCAAGGCAGGATGCACCGTCAGGATTTTCTTCTGTAAAGCTTGACCAGGCAGCAGGTAATTCAAGGAGCCTCAGGGTGTGTCCTGTGGGCGCGGTATCAAAAATAATCACATCGTATGCAGCCCCTTCTGTTTCGCCTGAAATAAACCGGGAGAACTCATCAAAAGAGGCAATTTCGGTAGTACATGCACCTGAAAGGTCTTCTCTTATTTTTTTAATTTCCTCCTTAGATGCAGTTGCTTCCAGTGGTTTGGTTACCCTGTTTCGGTACTCTTCAGCCGATTGCTCAGGATTGATATTACAGGCAAAAAGTCTTTCGATACCGTTTACTGCATGTATTTTTTCATCTATGGGGCTTTCCAATACATCGCTTAAGTTCGAAGCAGGATCAGTACTAACAAGCAGTACAATCTTGCCTGCATCGGCCATTTCAACGGCAGTGGCACATGCCAGTGAAGTTTTTCCTACTCCTCCTTTGCCGGTAAAGAATAAATATGTTGTTTTTGAATCAGTCATAATTACTTGTCATATAAATTTTATTTTAAAGCTGTTGATTGGTAGGGTGAGGCACAAGGCATTGCTTTGCGCGTACCTGCCGTTTTTAAACATTATAACATTTCCAGTCGTTTAAAAACGTCTACTTCAACATTACCGTAGTCCCACAGTAGCATGGATTAAAACATTGCCGTTCAATTGCTACCAGCATCAAAATCATATCCCGGAACCGGATGGGCTGAATATCGGGCGTTATACCGGCGCGGATTGAAATGGTTACCAAACCTATTCATTTATTTTTAAGAATGGAAAGAAAAATTGCGGATGCTACGAGGCAATTACCCTGGTGACCGTATTGGGAACACAATTGCAGCGTCCTGATTTCGCCGTGGTCTCACCTCATATTCAATAGCCCGGCTGTGAACGCCCCGTTGCGACAATTAACACGCAATAACCTGGGCTGTGGATCAGAACCACGCTGCCGGTTATGCGGAATGCCTTCACCTGACCCTGCGCGAATACTCTTCCAGTATTTCTTGTTCTTTTTTGCTGAGGCTTCCCAGTCCTTTTCGATGGATCTTTTCTAATATCAGATCTACTTTCCGCTGGGCATCTGCTTTCTCAGCGTTGTATTTGTGCTCAATGGAATAAAAATTCTGCTGCGCTTTGCGAAAGTGATTGTCAATATGAAGAAATTCCGGCCTGGTTAGAATAAAGTAAATAAAAATCACAGAAGGAATGAGGATAATAAGAATAGTGAGGTAATTGTATACGAGCGATGAGGGTTCCATTATAATGGCGATGATCAAACCGGCGAGCGCCCCGCCAAGGTGTGCTTCATGGCCGATATTATCCCTGGACGACCGGATGCCATAAATGGTATACAATACAAAAGCAATACCATACAACCAGGCAGGCACAGAAAATGGAATGCCGAAGAAGCTGATCCCAAAGCCGGGGAATAAGGCAATGGCCGCAAAGATGATACCGCTCACCGCACCCGAGGCGCCCACTGCACTGTAACTGCCGTGATTTTTATGAACGATCAAAGAAAAAATATTTCCACCCAGCAGGCTTCCAAAGTAGATAAGTAAAAATCTAAACAACCCCATCTGCATCTCCAGCGCATCGCTGAAGAAATAAAGCGAAAGCATATTCACAATAAGATGGATCCAGCTAACATGCAAAAAGCCGGACGTGATCATCCTTGTGTACTCTTTACTGATAAAGATCTTATCTACCTCAAAAGAATAGCGTTCAAAAAAACGGTGATCCCTGAGCCCTTTATAAGTGACAATACTGTTTATAATGATAAGAAGCAGTGTTACTATTCCCATGGTGAATATTTATGCTTCATTTGAACCGGTATCGCCCGTTTGCAGCAGCACAGTGAACCGTGCGAAGAAGCCGCCGCTTAAGCATTACGCTGGCAGAGAAGCATGAATAAAATGGCCGCATTATTCCTGCAATACAAATATTGTATCAGCGGGCAATAGTACAGCCCGAAAAAAACGCAATGAAGGTAATATTTTGTCGCGTAATGTACTAACAGAGCAAATCTGCGGGTGCATTTACCTTCGGTGAGAAAAGTTCAAATTGCCCCGGCTGGTGGAGACAGCAGCCGGAGCGGCCTGCCGTGGGCGGTGCTTGCCTACCGCAGGCAGGTCTTCACCGCCCACACGAAGCAAAACAGTGCAACAATTATATATACACTATAGGGTAACGAACTGAAAACAATTAACGTTGTTGAATAGATGCTTCCTACGTCAGCATGACAAACAGTGGTAAATGGGTTGAGCTTTTGAGATAGAGCCCAACAAAAAACCTACTGCCTGTCACCCTGACGAAGGAAGGGTCTAAAGAACGATCCCAGGGTTTATTTGTTACCATGATCATGTATACAACATTTGCAACCAATGGGAGAACGAAATTTTCCAGAAAGTTGTATGTTGGCTTTTTTGCAGCCATACTGCCGGGCGAATTTGAAATGCACCCAAATCTATTGGTTCAAAACCGATTGCCTTATATCTATTACATAAGTATTGGTCCATTTATCGTGCCAGGGATAAGAGGGAGAACCCAGGGCGCTAAAAGCCTCAAAAGGGACAGCACGGCACAATCCGCGCCAAAATGCGGCTTGAAGGTTAATAGAAGAACCATCGGGATTTACAGCGCGGGTACCCGTTATTAATTTACCCAGCGAACGTCCGCGGGTAAGCGCTTCCGTTATTCCCATAATAATGCCATATAAAAGCAAACTGACTAAGCTGTTTAATAAATTCGTTCCCGCATCTGTTCCTTCCATCCACGAAAGGAGCCCGGGGTTAATGATCGCAATCACCACGCCCAGGAAAAATACAACAATATAGAAAACAATAACATCAATAATATAATTGGCAAAGCGTTTACCGGTTCCGGCCTGCACAATATGAGTAGTTTCAATATCTGCGAGGAGATGAGTTGAAGGCGTATCCATAGTTTAGGTGTTTAAGGTATTTTTAGAACGGAAGATATTTGCAAAAATTGCATGATGATCTTATATCAATCACAGTCTTCCTCCCGCTTACCGTTTCAATAACCAAACATCTGAAATGCGGGAATGCTGCCGCCAGTTCAGGTTAGATTCTTCCGGTTCATCGAAGGTTACGGTTATTTTTCCGTCGCCTGTTAACGATAAAGGAACAATCCATTCTTTAAATGTATCCGCTTCTTTATTGTAAACTACAGGAGAAAGCCGCACGCCGTCCACACGCAGCAATGCGTCACCATAACCACAAACCCGGATAACATATCTTGCTCCGGGCTCCAGCTTATCGTAATCCAGCACAGGAGCATTCTGGAACAATTGGAAAGAAAGGCGTTTACGGCTAAACCCATTGTCCCACCAGGCCACATCGGTAGCGTCGTAAGAAATGGTTTTTACCCGCGGGCCTTTGCTTACACTGGAAATATCATCGTAGTAACTTCCGCTGCCCGGATTTTCCCATGTGGCGATCGTTTGTAATGCGGCAAGCTGTTCCTCCGCCGTTTTCATTAATCGTATTTTTTCAAACTCGTCTGCCAGCCACCAGCGATTGTTCAGCGGGTAATCCACATGGTCGAGTACAGCGCCCCTTTCATAATTCTTGGCTTTGTATTTGGGCACGCTGGTTTGTAACCCTATGGAAGTGAACATATCCGCACAGAGCTCCTCTATCCTTTTCCTGAGCTCCGGCGCAACCGGTTCCTTATCGGCTTTATTCACTGTTGCTAGGGCCACATCCATCGCCTCTTTTATATTTTCTTTTGTTGCTGCTGCAAGTATTTGATTGCTCTGCTGTTCCAGCGCCTGTTCGTATAGCAGTCTTCTGCGGGTATACACATCATAATACGCACGCAACAGCAACATTTGCCAGCGCCAGTTGTCTTTTAATTTTGGATGATCTGATTCTAATGCTTTCCAGAAAGAAAAGGTAGCTTCTACCCCACCGTTTTCAGCCAATGATCCTTTCCAGTTTTGTTCCAGCGCGGCAATGCCGTCAGCTATCAGTGCATCACCATTTCCACCAATGAAAAACCGGCTGTATTCTTTTACAATTTCATGCACATCTTTTTGGGAATCCCAGCCCCGCATGCTCCAGATCACTTTATTGATATCGTCATGAGAACCATCTGAATAGGAAACAAAGCCATCTGTAAAAGGCGCATAGGTTTGATGAATCTTCGCGAAAGCATAAGGCCTGGGATTTACCGCTTCACGGCCCAGGGTTAACGCATAGGCCTGGTCGAACTGCTCAACGGGAAATTCACAGCGTACGGAATGTGTAATATCCGGGTATTGCCGGTGCTGGTATTGTTTGGGCAGCCGGTACCGGGTTTCGGCAATGGGCGGACTACCGGGCCCCGACACCACACCCTGCAGCCATGTGGGCTTTTCCCGGTCAAGATAACGGTAGAAATAATCAACCTGCTCTACACTAAACCCCTGCAGCGAGATCCATATTTTGGCGCTGGGATGGTATTTGATCAGCCTGTCATGCAAATCTTTTAGAAAAGGAAGTACTTCCGAAGGATGGTTATCGCCGGGATCGCCTCCGGGAAAGAATATATGATCAAGCCTCGGGCACTGCCGGTAAAAGTTTTCATGCATATCCAGTTCGGCTTTTCGTTTATCCTTATCCGTGAGGTCGAACTCAGCCGGCGTCCATACCCAATAATCCATATCGTATTTCCGGCAAATTTCACTCAGCCGGATATTCATCTCTGCAGCCGGTATGGTAAAAAGCGGGCTGGGCGTTTCCTCTTCGTGGAATGGGATGCCTTCAACCGCATTGCTGCCAAAAATAGCCAGTTCACGAATGTACTGGTCAAACTGCGCTGCCGTCCAGGCATCGTAAGAATTGGCGGTGGTGCGGTATCCCAACTGGTGACCACGTATAGGGTACGCAGGCGAAGAGGCTATATCTGTTGGTTCATCAAGCTGAAGCAGATTGCGCCCCATGGTTAAATTTCTCAGCAGCCACCCGGCGCCAAACAGTATGCCCCGGCTGTCGGCGCCAATGATCCACACTACAGTACCCTTATCGCTAACACTGCTCACTACCCTAAATCCTTCTTTCTTATATTCGGGGCCGTCCGTAATATTTCTTGCAGGTATCCCAGTACCCATTAATTGCTTATCTGATGACAATACCAGGGCTACGACGGCCGTTCTCTTTTTCGGCCAATTGTCGCCATTTTTAAGAGCGATGCCTGTGCGTTTGGCAATTTCTTCGGAAAGCACCTGCGAAACGGTGGTTTGCATAGCAGAGGGAACAGATGGAGATACAAGAATAACTGCATCTTTTAATTGCACGGGCTGGGCGGCTGATGAAAAGGCAAAAGCCAGCAGCAGCGTTACAATACAATTGAATTTCACTAAAGGTCTGCGCATGGGTGCATAGAATTGTTGAAGCATGTTTCAAAGAGAAGGAAAAAAGGCGGATATACTCAAAGGCGGCAGGGTATTGTTGGTTGCTGAATCTTCGATTGCTGAGCCATGGCGAGTGTAGGTTGAAGGATTTCAAATTTGAAATTTCGATCTGAAATCCTTCATCTCACCTTCCCCCTTTCTCCTTTCTCCTTTCCCCTTTCCCCTTTCTCCTTTCACCTTCCCCTAAAACCTGTATCCCAGCGATGCACCGAAGCCCATGTTCTTCCAGTTGCTTTTATCGGCAGTAACGCCTTCTATTTCAGGATTGATTTGCGACAGTCCAAGTTGGCCGTTCAACTGAAGGCTAAAACCGCTGTTCAATTCATATCCCAGCAGTAGGTTACCCCCAAAATCGAAAGGTTTTAAATAATATAAGCCATTGAGGTAATCGGCAGCACTCACTTTGTTTTTAAATTTCGCATCCAGTTCAATAGCAGCGTCGCCATTTTTGGTTTTGCTTTTGCCCGAAATACCATAGGCCGCATAGGGTCCTGCGCCCAATAATAATCTTCCGTTGCCTACCTGAGGTTTGAACAAAAGATTCACCGGTAACTCGATATAAGAAATGTTCTGCGTGTATTCGGTATTGTTGGTTGTTTTCTTCGCTCCTTTAGTAGAATACAATAGCCCGGGCTGTAAATAAAATCCTTTCGAAATAAACAGGTCTGCATTGATACCTGCATGAAAACCGGTTTTAAAATCATTGGTCAGTTTATTGCCCATGAAATCATCGCCATAAATTTTTTGCAGGTTAACTCCCGCTCTTATTCCAACAGAAACGAGCTTGTCTTCGCTTTTTTGCGCATAAGCCACCGTGGTGCCTAATGCCAATGCCGTTGCTAATACAATGAATTGTTTTTTCATAATGGGTAAATTATTTAGTGGGGCAAAGATATATCTGCCGTACACATAACATTATCCTTTAGCGTTTTCTTTTATTAAAGACTTCTTAAAGTTGGGATGGTATCAGCAATTAGCTTTCAGCCTTCAGCTACCAGGCGAGTACTGCTAACGACAGGCTTAGTTTTTACAAACATCATTACGAGACCCTAAACTAATCTAAATGATGCGTAATAAATTTTAAGGATCGAAGTAATTTCCCAATGATGGAGACGCAATAGAAATTTCCAACAGCGATCTGACCCTCCTGCGTCGGGTACCGACCGCTTTTATCCATAATTTGTTTTATGAAATAAAAGCTCAGATACGCTGCAGCAATTTAGCGGGCAATAAAAAAACCGACTTAATAATGGACAGCGCTCCGTCAACGGCTATACCCAGCAAACGAAACGGAAGCAACAACAGCCATACTATCGGATACAGTACAATGGCAAGTATAGCCAGCGGCGCACAAAGCACCAGCAGTATCAACCAAAGCAAAAATGTAATCATAATTTTTGTATAACGTACTTACCCTCTTTTACCATCTTACCATCTTACCATCTTACCATCTTACCATCTTACCATCTTACATCATCTCACCTCTATATCGCCAACGACACCAGCGAAGCATCCTTGGTTTCCAGAAGGGAACTGCCCATCAAAAACTCATCTACTTTACGGGCACATTCCCGTCCTTCGCTTATTGCCCATACCACCAGCGACTGTCCGCGGCGCATATCACCCGCAGTAAATACCTTAGGTATATTGGTTTGATAAGCGCGCTCGGAAGCTTTTACATTCCCCCGTTCGTCATATTCCACTTCAATTTCATCGAGCAGGCCTTCGTGCTGGGGATGAACAAAACCCATTGCCAGCAGGCTGAGTTCGCAGGGAATTTCTCTTTCTGTGCCGGGCACTTCTACAAACCGTGAAGGTCTCTGATCATCCGAAAATTTCCATTCCAGGTCAACTATTTTTAAAGCTCGCAGGTTGCCTTTGTCATCTCCAAGAAATTCCTTTGTAGCAATGGCCCATCGTCTTTCGGCGCCTTCTTCATGTGAAGAAGATGTTTTTAATATGAGGGGATAGGTGGGCCAGGGCATAAATGGTGTACGATCATCCGGGGGCTTGGGCATCAATTCAAATTGAGTAACGGACGCCGCGCCATGCCTGTTAGATGTGCCCACACAGTCGCTGCCTGTATCTCCGCCGCCAATAACCACCACATTTTTACCGGTAGCTTTTATTTCTTCTTTGAGGATATTACTTTCAATTAAAGCATTCGCCAACGGATCTTTCTTTGCATTCCGTTTGTTTTGCTGTTTTAAAAACTGCATGGCAAAATACACGCCTTTCAGATGATTACCGGGTATGGGCAGATCCCTTGGCATGGTAGAACCGCCGGCAAGTACAATAGCCTGGTATTCGCGCAGCAGATCATTGATGCTTACGTTTAGGCCAACATTGGCATTGTATCTGAACTCAACGCCTTCCTGTTGCATCATTTCAATACGGCGGTCAACTACCCATTTCTCCAATTTAAAATCGGGTATACCATACCGCAATAGGCCACCGGCGGCATCGTCTCTTTCAAAAACAGTAACCAAATGACCCGCATAATTCAATTGCGCGGCTGCTGCCATACCCGCAGGACCGGAGCCAATGACCGCTATTTTTTTCCCGGTACGAATGTTAGGTTTGCGTGGCTGCACAAAACCTTTTTCAAATGCAATTTCAATAATATGTCTTTCGATTTCTTCAATCGTAACTGCAGGCTGGTTAATGCCCAATACACATGCGCTTTCACAGGGCGCAGGGCAGATGCGCCCTGTAAACTCAGGAAAATTATTGGTAGATGTAAGAATATCGTATGCCTCGCGCCAGCTTTTGCGGTATACCGCATCATTAAACTCGGGAATAAGATTACCCAAAGGACAGCCGTTGTGACTGTGGCAAAAAGGCACTCCGCAATTCATGCAGCGTGAAGCCTGGTTTACCAGTTTTTGCTCAGGAAAGCGATCAATAAACTCATTGTAGTTTTTCAACCGTTCTGCAACTGGTTTTTTTCGCGGCAGTTCACGTGTAAATTCTTTAAATCCTGTTGGCTTACCCATTGTTCTGATTACTGCATTATGAGATTAACAATATTTGTTTTCTGTTCTGAAGCCAGTTATCTTTTTTCAACCGTAACTTTTGCTCTTTGAACCGCGTTTTTATAGTCTTTGGGATATACTTTTACAAAATTCTTTAACTGGTTGTCAAAATCATCGAGTATAAATTTGGCAACCGCACTTCCGGTAAAAGCGTAATGCCTGGTTATCATGTCGTACAACTCTTCCGATTCGCCATTGATCACAGGATCCAGGTCAATCATTTCCGGATTGCAATTTTCTGAAAACTGGCCTTTAACATCATACACATATGCGATACCACCGCTCATTCCAGCGGCAAAGTTTCTGCCGGTATCTCCCAATATTACTACACGGCCTCCCGTCATATATTCGCAACCATGATCGCCTACTCCCTCTACTACGGTATTAGCGCCGGAATTTCTCACGCAAAAGCGTTCACCTGCTTTACCTCTTATAAATGCTTCACCCGATGTAGCGCCGTAAAAAGCCACATTGCCAATAATAATATTTTCTTCAGGAACAAAGCCTGCTTCCTTTGACGGATATATGATAAGCCTGGCGCCACTCAGTCCTTTCCCAAAATAGTCATTGGCATCGCCTTCCAGTTCGAACGTAACACCCTTTGTATTGAATGCGCCGAAGCTTTGTCCGGCTGTACCTGAAAATTTAAAATGAATCGTATCATCAGGTAACCCGGCCGCCCTGTAGCGTTTTGTAATTTCGTTGGAGAGAATAGTACCTGCAGTGCGGTCAATATTGCGGATACTGAATTCGGCGTATACCCTTTCCTGTTGTTCCAGCGCCGGACTGGCTTTTTCGAGCAACTGCCAGTCTAACACTCCTGCCAGTCCGTGATCCTGTTCTTCCTGATGATATAAGCCCGTGCATTCTGCAGCGGGTTCTTTATACAGTATGGGCGACAGGTCAAGCTTTTTGTACTTCCAGTGATTAATCCCTTCCCTTCTTTCCAAACAATCTACCTGTCCCACCATTTCGTTGATTGTTCTAAAGCCCAGTTCAGCCATGAGTTCCCTCAAATCCTGGGTAATAAATTTAAAAAAGTTTACCACGTGATCGGCATTGCCGGTAAACCGTTTGCGCAATTCGGGATCCTGCGTTGCCACACCCACAGGGCAGGTATTGAGATGGCATTTGCGCATCATAATGCAGCCCTCTACTATCAGTGCGGCCGTAGCCACGCCCCATTCTTCTGCACCAAGCAATGTAGCTATTGCTATATCACGTGCTGTTTTCATTTGACCGTCGGCCTGTAAAACCACGCGGCTCCTGAGACGATTTTTTACCAGTGTTTGATGACTTTCCGCCAACCCCAGTTCCCAGGGCAAACCTGCGTGCTTGATGGAACTTACCGGTGATGCTCCCGTTCCCCCGTCAAACCCGGCAATAAGAATTACATCGGCTTTTGCCTTTGCAACGCCTGCAGCGATTGTTCCAACACCGGCTTTAGATACCAGTTTCACATTGATGCGGGCTGCACGGTTAGCGTTCTTCAGGTCGTATATCAATTGAGCGAGATCCTCAATAGAATAAATATCATGATGGGGCGGAGGAGAGATCAACCCTACACCGGGTGTAGAATGACGCACCTTTCCAATCCAGTCGTCTACTTTATGACCCGGCAACTGTCCGCCTTCTCCGGGTTTTGCCCCCTGCGCCATTTTAATCTGCAACTCATCTGCTTCGGTAAGATATAAGCTGGTAACTCCAAAGCGGGCAGAAGCTACCTGCTTGATTGCAGAACGCATGGAATCACCATTCGGTAATTTTTCATATCTTCTTTCATCCTCTCCTCCCTCCCCGGTATTGCTTTTACCACCCAGCCGGTTCATTGCTATGGCCAGGGTAGTGTGTGCTTCCCAGGAAATAGATCCGAAAGACATAGCGCCGGTAGCGAAACGTTTGTAAATATTTTCAGCCGGCTCTACTTCATCAATTGATATGGAAGGGCGGTTGCGTTTAAACCTGAACAAGCTGCGCAACGTACAAGCCTTTTCACCCTGGTCGTTTACTACCTTACTGTATTTTTTAAACGTGTTGTAATCATTCATGCGTGTTGAATGCTGCAACAGGTGAATGGTTTGAGGATTGAACAGATGCACCTCACCCTTGCGCTTCCACTGGTATATACCGCCTACGGATAAACGATCAACAGGAATATTTTTAAGATTGAAGGCAAGAGAATGCTTTGCAAGCGCTTCTTTCGCAATTTCATCTAATCCCATGCCCGCAACACGGCTTACCGCACCTGTGAAATATTTGTTTACCACGTCCTGGTTCAATCCCAATATTTCGAATATTTGAGCGCCCTGGTACGACTGGAGTGTGGAAATACCCATCTTAGAGAACACTTTCAATAGTCCATCGCATACGGCTTTCACATAATTTTTACGCAACACATCCCATTCCTGGTCTGTTTCCCATTTCCCGGTGGACTTCATGGTACGGATGGTTGCCAGTGCCAGGTATGGATTGATAGCAGTTGCGCCAAATCCTATCAAACAGGCAAAATGATGTACTTCCCATACATCGCCGGCTTCTACTACAATACCCACCTGACCACGGTATCCTTTGCGGATAAGGTGATGGTGTACGGCAGAAACACAGAGCAGGGATGGTATGGCAGCATGGTCCGAATCTATTGCCCTGTCTGAAAGGATAAGCACTTCAAATCCATCTTCCACTGCATCTACGGCATACCGGCAAATACGGTCTAATGCGGCTTTCAGTGATCCGGGCTTGCCATCCGCCCTAAAATAACATTGTATGGTTTTGGCCTGGAAGATGCCGGTGTCTATACTTCGCAATTTTTCAAGTTCGGTGCTGGTAAGTATGGGTTGCTTAAGGGCAACCGCATGACAATGATGAGGCTCCTCTACCAACAGGTTTCCATTATTGCCTACATAAGAGGCAAGGCTCATCACCAGGCGTTCGCGTATAGGATCAATAGGAGGATTGGTTACCTGGGCAAACAATTGTTTGAAATAACTGCTGAGGTGCTGGGGCTGATCCGACAGGATAGCCAATGGAATATCAGTTCCCATTGATCCAACCGGCTCCTTGCCGTCAATAGCCATCGGTTTAACGAGGGTATCTATATCTTCCGTACTGTAACCAAATGCTTTCTGGTATTTAAAAACAGATTCTTCAGACAGGTGTGTGAAAGTTACGCGGGGCGGAGCCAATTCTTCCAGCCGGATCTTATACTGATTCAGCCAGTCGCTGTAAGGCTTTTGCGAGCAGATATCGTGCTTTAATTCTTCATCGCTGATGATCCGTCCCTGCTCCATATCCACTACAAACATTTTTCCCGGTTGCAACCTGCCATAACTTTTTACAATACGCGGATCTACGGGTAAAGCCCCTGTTTCGGATGCCATGATCACCCGGTCGTCGTGTGTTACACAAAAGCGGGAAGGGCGCAGCCCGTTCCTGTCTAATGTAGCGCCGATGATCTTTCCGTCTGTAAATGAAATAGAAGCAGGGCCATCCCAGGGCTCCATAACGGCCGCGTGATATTCGTAAAATGCCTTTTTTACAGGATCCATCTTATCGTTATCATCCCATGCTTCGGGGATAAGCATCATCATTACATGAGGCAAAGAGCGGCCCGACAACGTAAGCAATTCCACCATATTATCTAAGCAGGCCGAATCGGACTGCCCGTTTGTTACAATGGGTAGCAGCATATCCATTTCTTCCTCACTGAAATATGGAGAAGAAAGTCCGTTTTCACTGGTTTTTAACCAGTTTAAATTACCCTGCAAGGTATTGATCTCACCATTATGCGCTATAAAGCGAAAGGGCTGAGCCAGTTTCCAGGAAGGAAATGTATTGGTTGCAAAACGGGAGTGTATTAAGCTAAAAGCAGTTACTACCCGCTTATTGCTGAGGTCGCAAAAATAAGTGCGTACCTGTGTACTGGTTAACTGTCCTTTATAAGTAACTGTTTTATAAGAGAGAGAAGCGATATAAAATCCAATGCTGTCTTTCTTTACCGTATTATTAATGGTATGGGTAGCGTAATTGCGCAATATGAACAGCTTCCTTTCAAAGTCTTCGGAATTTTGAATGTGATCGGGGCACGCTATAAATACCTGCTCAATTTCCGGCTCAACAGAAAGAGCGGTTTGACCAATATCGGTTATATTTACCGGCACTCTGCGGTAGGTAAGTATTTCCAACCCCAGTTTTTCGGCAGCCCTTGCAAATATTTCGCGGCATTCTTCCCGCATTCTTACCTCTTTAGGAAAGAAAATTACGCCAACGCCATAGCGGCCAAAAGCGGGTAAATGCACACCTAATTTTACACATTCAGCGAAAAAAAACTCATGTGGAACCTGTATCATGATACCTGCGCCATCACCGGTGTTGTTTTCACAACCGCAGGCGCCCCGATGCTCCATGTTTTCAAGAAGAGTAAGTGCGTCAGATACAATCTGGTGAGATTTATTGCCTTTAATATTAGCCACAAACCCTACACCACATGCATCGTGCTCAAATTCCGTCCTATACAAACCATTACTAACCATAGACGTGGAATTATTAATAAAAAATCAAAAAAAAAAGAGAATTATTAAATATTATTTAATTATATGGCAGGCAAGAACCTAAAAGTACTAAAAAAACATGACAAATCAATTTTTTGTCTAAAAATTGCTAACAAGTGTTACTATCTTTTATATGAGATAGCCAAATAGCTTATCATCGCTATTGATCTCGGAGAAGTTGATCTGGGAATCTTTCATGTTTTGAATAAGCTTATGATAATCATTTTTATCCTGCAGTTCAATACCTACCAGGGCAGGCCCGGCTTCCTTATTGGTTTTCTGCATATATTCAAAACGGGTAATGTCATCGGTTGGGCCCAATACATTATTCACAAATTCCTTTAACGCGCCGGGGCGTTGGGCAAAACTGATTAAAAAGTAATGTTTCAGTCCTTCATACTGGAGCGACCGCTCCTTTATTTCCGGCATGCGGTCAATATCGTTATTACCGCCACTTACAATACAAACCACTTTTTTCCCCCTGATTTCAGCAGAGGCCTGGTCCAGGGCTGCGATAGACAAAGCGCCTGCGGGTTCTGCTACTATAGCGTCTTTGTTGTAAAGTCTTAATATGCTGGTACATATTCGGCCTTCTGCTACCAACTGCACATCATCTAAAACTTCCTTACATATTTCAAAGGTAATATCACCTGCGCGTTTTACGGCAGCCCCGTCTACAAAGCGGTCAATATATTCTAACGTCACAGGATGTCCGGCCTGTAAGGCAGCTTTCATTGAAGGAGCGCCTTCGGGTTCAACTCCAATAATTTTTGTGTGCGCACTGTGTGCTTTAAAATAAGCGCCAACACCGGCAGCCAATCCGCCACCGCCTACGGGAACAAAAACGTAGTCAATATTATCCTGGTCTTCCAGTATTTCCATTGCCACAGTTCCCTGTCCTTCAATAATGCTGTAATCGTCGAATGGAGGAATAAATACCATATTGTTGGCCTGGGTATACGCTTTGGCTGCAATAGCACAATCATCGAAAGTATCCCCTACATGTTTAATTTCAATCTTATCCTCTCCAAACATTTTTGTCTGGCTGATCTTTTGTTTTGGTGTGATCACGGGCATAAATACCACGCCTCTGATATCGAGTTTTTTACAACTGTATGCAAAACCCTGAGCATGGTTTCCGGCACTGGCGCACACCACTCCCCGCTGCTGCTGATCTTTACCAAGACTGCATATCATATTGTATGCACCTCTTAATTTATAGGAGCGCACTACCTGGAGGTCTTCCCTTTTCAGATATACATCACAATCGTACTTACGCGACAAATTGTGATTGTACATCAAAGGTGTGTGAGTGGCTATTCCCTTTAACCTTTTTGCTGCCTCATAAAAATTAAGCCTCCCTGACCATGCAGGAAGGCTATCGGTTATTTGAGTATTTTTTTCTGCCCCGTTTGTCTTATCCTCCATACTCGTTTGTTGTACATTATAAATTATTTCTGATTTTCAGGTCTCAGGCTTCTTACCGTTTTACCTGCCTGCCATAATTCACTGTCCCTTAATTCCTTTAATTCTACTTCCAATTTTTCACGATAATCGGGTTTGCTGTTGCTATCAATGGAGCGCTGGGATTCTTTTCCGCTGGCCACACTTTCATACAGTTCTTTAAACACAGGCGCCGTTGCATCGCGGAATTTTTTCCACCAGTCTAAGGCGCCGCGTTGTGCAGTAGTAGAGCAGTTGGCATACATCCAGTCCATCCCGTTTTCGGCAACCAATGGCATAAGCGATTGGGTAAGTTCCTCAACCGTTTCATTGAATGCTTCGGACGGGGTATGACCGTTATCACGCAGCACCTGGTATTGTGCTGCGAAAATACCTTGTATAGCACCCATTAAAGTACCGCGTTCACCTGTAAGGTCACTGTATACTTCTTTTTTAAAATCTGTTTCAAATAAATAACCGCTGCCTACTGCAATACCCAGGGCTACTACCCTTTCTTTTGCTTTACCTGTAGCATCCTGGAAGATAGCGTAGCTGCTGTTTAAACCACGGCCCTGCAAAAACATGCGGCGCAGGGAAGTGCCTGATCCTTTAGGAGCTACTAAAAACACATCCACGTCTTTAGGTGGTATAATTCCTGTTTGCCCGTTGAACGTAATGCCAAAACCATGAGAAAAATATAAAGCCTTGCCGGGCGTAAGATGCTTCTTTACCGTTGGCCACAACTCAATCTGTGCGGCATCACTTAGCAGGTAGCAAATAATGGTACCGCGCTGTAACGCTTCTTCAATTTCGAACAAAGTTTCGCCAGGCACAAAACCATCCTTTACCGCTTTATCCCATGTTTTTGAATTTTTGCGCTGACCAACGATCACATTAATGCCATTGTCGCGCTGGTTTAAAGCCTGTCCCGGACCCTGAACACCATAACCAATTACGGCGACTGTTTCATTTTTTAATACTTCCTGGGCCTTGCTCAGTGGAAACTCTTCGCGCGTTACTACGTTTTCTTCCACACCGCCGAAATTTAATTTTGCCATCTTTTTAATTTGAAAATTTGATGATTTGAAAATTTGAAAATTATTGAATTGTGATCCTGCTGAAAGTTTTCCTTTAACTTTGTTTACCCAACGCTGATTCACATACTGAACACCTCATCCTGCCTGTCTAAAAACTCATTCTCCACTATTTCATCGCCGGGCTTCTCCTCTTCAAACTCCCTGAGTTTTTCATAAAAACCGTTGCTCTCATTGATAATCGCCACCCTTGCGCTGCGCACAAATTCTATTAGTCCGAGGGGGCCGAGCACCTCTATGAGATTATTGATTTCTTCGCGATGACCCGAAGTTTCAAAAACAGTATAATCTTTCCTGATCACTACTGCTCTTGCGCCATATTTACGCAACAGTCTTTCCACTTTTACATCCTCAATTACTTTATCGGTAGATACCTTATACAAAGCCAGTTCCTGCCACACAATTTCATCGTTGTTGTTATAGTAAGCTTTTAGTACTTCCACCTGTTTTTCAATCTGACGCACTAATTTTTTTACCACTTCTTCCACTTCATGGATCACAATGGTAAACCGGTGTATCCCCTCTACTTCGGAAGGTGAAGTATTTAAGCTTTCGATATTGATTTTACGTCTTGAAAACATAATGGCAATGCGGTTCAGCAAACCAATATGATTTTCGGTGTAAACCGTAATGGTATATTCCTGTTTCATATATAACCTCCATCCCGCAACAGCGGGAAATTTAATTTTCAGTGATAAAATATTTACCGGATCCCCTTTCTCCTCTCACTTCCCATTTTTAACGTCTCTCTACTTCAATCGTATTTCGGCAACGCCACAACCCTGGGCCACCATTGGAAATACATTATTCTCCTTGCCTACCATAATTTCCAATAAATACGATCCTTTATGCTGCAGCATTTCATTAAAGGAACTTTTTAATTCTTCCCGTTTTGAAATACTTTTACCGGCAATGCCATACGATTTGGCTACCATCACAAAATCGGGGCTGGTTATATTTACAAAAGAATATCTTTTATCATTAAATAGTTGCTGCCACTGGCGCACCATTCCTAAAAACTGGTTATTCAAAATAACGATCTTTACGTCTACGTTGAACTGCATAATAGTACCCAATTCCTGCAGTGTCATTTGAAAACCGCCATCTCCGATTATTGCAATCACTCTCCGGTGAGGAGCACCGAATTTAGCCCCAATTGCGGCGGGTAAAGCAAAACCCATTGTTCCCAGTCCACCGGAAGTAACATTGCTCTTACTTTCATTAAAATTTGCATAGCGGCAGGTAACCATCTGGTGTTGTCCTACATCTGTTACAAGGACGGCATCGCCTTCTGTAAGTTCATTCAATATTTTTATTACTTCGCCCATTGTCATTACTTCACCCTTAGGGTTCAGTTCATCATTAATAACAATTTCTTCTTCCTGCTTTTTCATATCCTTAAATTTCTGCAGCCATTCAGGATATTGCTTTTGCTTAATTGATGCGGTTAACAAAGGCAGGGTTTCTTTACAATCGCCCCATACAGGCACCGTAGTCTGTATATTTTTGTCTATTTCCGCCGGATCAATGTCTAAATGTATAACCTTAGCCTGCCGGGCATATTTATCGAGCCGGCCTGTAACCCGGTCATCAAAACGCATACCTACGGCTATCAGCACATCGCATTCATTGGTTAATACATTAGGACCGTAGTTGCCATGCATTCCCAGCATACCTACGTTAAGCGGATGACTGGTAGGCAATGCACTTAAACCCAGTACCGTCCACGCAGAAGGAATCCCGGCCTTTTCAATAAAGGCTTTAAATTCCTTTTCGGCCTTTCCCAAAATAACACCCTGACCAAACAACACAAATGGCCTTTCTGCGGCATTGATCAATGCTGCCGCTTCCGAAATATATTCTTTCCGAACATTGGGTTTTGGCCGATAACTGCGCACATGCGTACATGGTGTATACCCGGGATAATTAAATTTTTGTACCTGCGCATTTTTGGTAATGTCTATCAATACAGGCCCCGGCCTTCCGGTACGGGCAATATAAAATGCCTTAGCCAGTACGCCCGGAATTTCTGTAGCATCCGTTACCTGGTAATTCCATTTTGTTACGGGTGTTGTAATATTAATTACATCTGTTTCCTGGAAGGCATCGGTACCCAGTAAATGGGCGAACACCTGGCCCGTAATACAAACCAGCGGTGTGCTGTCAATCTGTGCATCGGCCAGCCCGGTTACCAGGTTGGTAGCGCCCGGACCACTGGTAGCAAACACTACCCCCACTTCACCCGATGTGCGTGCATAGCCCTGCGCCGCATGTATTCCTCCCTGTTCATGGCGAACCAGGATATGGTTTAAAACATTCGTATAATCATATAACGCATCATATATGGGCATTATAGCTCCTCCGGGGTAACCAAAAAAATCCGTTACATTTTCGGCTATCATGGCTTCTATCACAGCCTGGGCTCCACTGATTTCAGTTCCTGCAGCATGTCGCCCGGCTTTTTGGGTAGCAGGCTTCCCTTCACCGGAAGCTTTTTTTCTTTTCTCTGACAATATTGTATCACTCATATGATTCTTTTTATCAAAACTTGTTTTTAATAATGATGCGGAGAGACTGAACATATTTCCTGTTCTCTCTTCATCTTTTAATATTATTCATCCGTTACACAACCTTCACTGGCATCCTTAACACTAACAGCATATTTGTATAAAACACCCCTGGTAGCTTTCAATACCGGCTTTTTCCAGGCTGCTTTGCGCCTGGCAATTTCTTCATCGCTTACTTTTAAGACCAGCAGGTTTTTTGTTGCATCAATCTCAATTATATCTTCATCTTCCACTAAACCTATTAACCCGCCTTCGTGGGCCTCCGGAGTAATATGTCCGACGACGAATCCATGGGTGCCGCCACTAAATCTTCCATCGGTAATTAATGCCACCGATTTACCTAAGCCCGCTCCGATGATAGCTCCTGTTGGCTTTAGCATTTCGGGCATGCCTGGAGCTCCTTTCGGTCCTTCATTTTTAATGACGACGACATCACCCGGTTTTACACGTCCGCTGGAAAGCCCGGCAATCAGGTTCTTCTCTCCGTCAAATACTCTTGCCGGTCCCTCAAAACGTTCCCCCTCTTTACCGCTGATTTTCGCTACACTGCCCTTTTCGGCCAGGTTGCCATAAAGGATTTGAAGATGACCTGTTTTTTTAACGGGTTTTTCCAGGGGGTAAACAATATCCTGCGATTCAAAATCTATACTTTTAATACCTGCTAAGTTTTCTGCTATGGTTTTTCCGGTAACCGTAAGGCAATCGCCGTGCAACAACCCCTTTTCCAGCAAATATTTCATTACGGCAGGAATGCCTCCATGCTCGTGCAAATCCTGCATCAGGTATTTCCCTGAAGGTTTAAAATCGGCGAGTACGGGTGTTTTATTGCTTATACGCTGAAAATCGTCCTGTGTTATTTCAATGCCCACGCTTTTTGCAATGGCAATAAAATGCAATACCGCATTTGTGCTCCCGCCCGTTACCATAATCACTGTAATGGCATTTTCGAACGCTTTCCGGGTCATAATATCAGAAGGTCTGATGTCTTTTTCCAGCAGCAGGCGAATCGCTTTGCCTGCAGCAAGGCATTCCGCTTTCTTTTCTTCACTCAATGCAGGATTGGAAGAAGAATAAGGAAGGCTCATGCCAAGGGCTTCAATAGCCGATGCCATGGTATTTGCTGTATACATGCCGCCACAGGCCCCGGCGCCGGGACAACTGTGCATCACAATACCCTTAAAGTCGGCTTCACTGAGGTTACCCGCGATTTTTTGTCCCAATGCTTCAAATGAGGAAACAATATTGAGGTCCTGGCCCTTATAATGACCCGGTGCAATAGTACCACCATATACCATTATAGACGGCCGGTTCAAACGCCCCATGGCCATAACACTTCCGGGCATATTTTTATCGCAACCCGGCAATGCGATCATAGCATCATAATATTGCGCTCCGCAAACCGCCTCAATACTATCCGCGATAATATCACGACTAACCAGTGAATACCGCATACCATCTGTGCCATTGCTGATACCGTCACTAACGCCAATCGTGTTAAAGATAAGTCCCACCATATCATTATCCCACACTCCCTTTTTCACGATCTTTGCCAGGTCATTCAAATGCATGTTGCAGGTATTACCGTCCCATCCCATGCTCACAACACCTACCTGTGCTTTTTTCAGATCCTCATCAGTAAGCCCGATACCATACAGCATAGCCTGTGCAGCGGGCTGCGTAGGATCCTGTGTAATTGTTTTTGAAAATTTATTCAGCTCCATATTTTTCTGTTGTGCTTATTTTATTTCAAATTTTAAATCTCAAATTATATTATCGTTGACTTCCTTAGTTCCATATCGGATGCATGGTCTTCCCCCGGTACTTTATTGCTTATATATTCACATAACAGTTCGCCAATGGTACTGGTTAAATAAAAATTTACCGGGTCAATATCCTTAGTTACAAAATTATGCTTCAGTGTCCAGTCCACCGCTTCCCGCACCAATGCTGCTTCTGCCTTAAGGTTAAAGTGATCCAGCAACATAGCTGCCGATAAAATGGAGCCCAATGGATTAGCAATGTCTTTACCCGCGGCCTGCGGATAGGAACCATGGATGGGTTCAAATAAAGCAACACCGTTACCAACTGAGGCCGAAGGCAGTAACCCGAGCGATCCGGCAATGACACTTGACTCGTCGCTGATGATATCGCCAAACATGTTTTCGGTTAATATCACGTCAAATTGTTTGGGATTGATGATGATCTGCATGGCGGCATTATCAACAAACATATAATCTACGGCTACATCATTGTATTGGCCAGCCAGATCCTGCACAACTTTCCGCCATAATCTTGAAGTTTCCAATACATTGGCCTTATCTACAAGCGTTAATTTTTTACGGCGCTGCTGCGCATATTGAAAAGCAAGATGGCTTACACGTTCAATTTCATTTCGGGTATACACACAATCGTCTGATGCCTGTGTTTGCGCTTCGTTCATTTCCTTTTTACCGAAATAAATACCGCCGGTAAGTTCCCGGAAAATAATAAAATCAACCCCTTCAATATTTTTCGATTTTAAAGGCGATAAATGCTGCAAAGAGGGATAAGTGGTAACAGGCCGGATATTGGCATATAATTGTAAAGATTTTCTCAGCTGTAGCAAACCCTGTTCAGGGCGCACTTTTGTTGCCGGATCATTGTCGTATCTGGGATCTCCTATAGCTCCAAATAATACAGCATCGCTATTCAGGCAGGCTGCTATGGTTTCATCGGGTAATGGATTACCTGTTTTGTCAATGGCAACAGCCCCCATCAGGCAATATGTATATTCAAACTCATGCGAGAATATCTTAGCAACAGCATCAAGAATATTAATAGATTGCTGCGTTACTTCTGGTCCAATACCATCTCCAAAAATCACTGCTATCTTCTTTTTCATCCGTATATTTTATGTTCTTCATATTGCTTTTCAAACTTATCAATCTCCGGTTTCATGTTTAGTAAATAATCTATATCATCGTAACCGTTCAACAGGCATGTTTTTTTATAGCTGTTAATATCAAATGATTCCTTTGCTCCTGTTGAAGCAATTTCTATATATTGATCTTCGAGATTTACTTCCAGGATGGTTGACGGATCCTTATGCACTTCATCGAATATCTGCTGAAGGAAGTTTTCCGGCACCAGCACAGGCAGAAGAAAGTTATTTAAGGCGTTGTTCTTAAAAATATCCGCAAAGAAACTACTCACTACCACATCAAATCCATAATCTTTAATAGCCCAGGCAGCGTGTTCCCTGCTGGAGCCACATCCAAAATTTTTTGCGGCCACCAGAATTTTACCACTGTACACAGGATTATTTAAAGGAAACCCCGGTTTTGGTTTCTGTTCATCACCATTTTCATAGCGCCAGTCGCGAAATAAATTTTTTCCAAAGCCCTCCCTGCTGGTAGCCTTTAAAAATCGGGCGGGAATAATCTGATCCGTATCAATGTTCTCTATGTTTAATGGAACAGCCCTGCTTTCGATTATATTAATTGATTTACCCATATTTACATTTGAGATTTGAGATCTGAAATTTCAAATCAATTCCCGTACATCTGCTATTTCGCCGGTTACAGCAGCCGCGGCAGCTGTTAAGGGGCTGGCCAGCAGCGTCCTTGCTCCGGGTCCCTGCCTTCCTTCAAAATTTCTGTTGGAAGTTGAGATACAATATTTGCCGGCGGGTATCTTATCTTCATTCATACCCAGGCATGCCGAACATCCGGGCTGTCTTAATACAAACCCGGCATCTTCAAACACTTTATTGATCCCTTCTTCAATGGCCTGTTTTTCTACCTGTTTACTTCCTGGCACTACCCACACTTCCACATTGTCTGCTTTCTTTTTCCCTTTTACAAATGAGGCCACCATTCGTAAATCTTCAATACGGCTGTTCGTACAGCTTCCTATAAATACATAATCTACCTTTTTGCCTTTGATGTTTTCACCGGGAGTTAATCCCATATAGGAAAGCGACTTCTCAAAAGAAGGCTTTTCCCTTTCATCAATCTCGCCCAATGCCGGTACATGGCCTGTTATGCCTATACCCATACCGGGGTTGGTTCCATAGGTGATCATGGGTTCAATATCTTCGGCTTTTATATGCAGTTCTTTATCAAAAACCGCGTCGGCATCACTGTATAAAGTGCTCCAGTTATTTACGGTTTGTTCCCATGCACTTCCCTGCGGGGCAAACTCCCTGCCTTTTATATACGCGAAGGTTGTATCATCCGGTGCTATCATCCCGCAACGTGCACCCATTTCAATGCTCATGTTGCAAATGGTCATACGGGCTTCCATCGACAAATTGCGTATGGCAGAACCGGCATATTCTACAGCATAACCAGTGGCGCCGCTGGCAGAAATCTGAGCAATGATATATAGGATGATATCTTTTGAAACCACTCCCCTGTTCAATTTCCCTTCTACGTTAATACGCATGAGCTTCGGCCTGGTTTGCATCAGACATTGTGTAGCCAGCACCATTTCTACTTCGCTGGTACCGATGCCAAAAGCAATGGTACCAAATGCACCATGCGTTGAAGTATGGCTGTCGCCGCACACAATGGTCATTCCAGGCAGGGTAATGCCCAGTTCAGGTCCAATTACATGAACAATGCCCTGGTAGGGATGCCCCAACCCATATAACTCAATACCAAAGTCAGCACAATTCTTTTTTAATTGTTCTACCTGTATACGTGATAATTCTTCTTTAATAGGAAGGTGCTGATTTAAGGTAGGTACATTGTGGTCGGCAGTAGCCACCACCTGCCGGGGCCGGGATACGCTAAGCCCTCTTTGCTGAAGTCCTTTAAAAGCCTGCGGGCTGGTTACTTCATGAATAAAATGCTTATCAATATACAACACCGAAGGTCCCCCGGCAATGGTTTTTACCACGTGCTTTTCCCAAATTTTATCGAATAAAGTATTGCCCATCTTTCTTTTTTTAAAGAAGCGTGACGCCCGGGCGTCACGCCAACCAGAGTGCTTAACGCAACATGAGAAAACATCTGCTTATTATGCAGTGGCTACTTCCGGATGATTGTTGGCCGCCAATGCCCTCAGATCCTCGTCCCCCACTTCTTTTTTTACATCGGCAACCTTAAGAAAAGCCTGGTACAATACATCAATATCATTGCGGTTAAAATTGTACCCCAGCTTTTGAAAACGGTGCGCCAGGGCGGACCGCCCACTCCTGGCTGTTAAAACGATTTTTGAGCTATCCGCTCCCACGTCTTCCGGCCGGATAATCTCGTAATTTTCCGCATTCTTCAAAAATCCATCCTGGTGTATGCCCGAAGAGTGTGCAAAAGCATTGCTGCCCACAATAGCCTTATTAGGCTGCACCGGCATCCGCATGGTATCGGCCACCAGGCGGCTCATAGGATTAAGTTGCGTGGCTTTAATATCTGTATATAAACCCAGTGACTCATGCTGCTTAATGATCATTACTACTTCTTCGAGAGAAGTGTTGCCAGCTCTTTCACCCAATCCGTTAATGGTGCATTCAATTTGCCTTGCACCATTTATTACACCCGCAATGGAATTAGCCGTTGCCAGTCCAAGATCATTATGACAATGACAGGAAAGAATGGCTTTGTCAATATTGGGCACATTGTTCATAAGATAGGCAATCTTTTCGCCATACTGGTGTGGAAGACAATAGCCCGTAGTGTCGGGAATATTAACCACCGTTGCACCTGCGTCAATAACGGCTTCCACTACCCTGGCAAGGAAACCCAATTCTGCGCGTCCGGCATCTTCCCCATAGAACTCCACATCATCCACAAAATTGCGTGCAAACTTTACAGCTTCAATGGCACGTGCCAGGATATCATCCTTATTAGAATTAAACTTGGTGGCAATGTGCAGGTCAGAAACGCCAATCCCGGTATGAATGCGGGGACGCTTAGCTCCCTGCAACGCCTCTGCTGCTACCTCAATATCTTTTTTTATAGCTCGGGTTAAGCCACAAACCGTTGCATCTTTAATTACAGCGGAGATATTACGCACCGATTCAAAATCGCCGGGACTGGAAACGGGGAACCCTGCTTCAATTATATCAACTCCAAGATTTTCAAGAGCGAGTGCCAGTTCTATCTTTTCGTCAGCATTCAATTTGCATCCCGGAACCTGCTCACCGTCACGCAGCGTCGTATCAAAAATATAAATCTTGTTTTGAGACATAGATGGATTTTAAATGATAAAATCAGCCCACCGTAAAAGGCAATTACTTCATAACACTGTTTTAGTAAAAATCGGATATTTGCTAACCGGTTACGAATGTACTGGTTGGTAACAAAGGAATAAAACCAAATTAAACATTATATTACGCTGTGCAAGCCGGTGTTTTTTTGTTAAAAGCCTTTATGATTAAGGGTTTTAAAGAAATTTGATTACGATGCCCAAACGATCTACAGACGAACTTTTCCAGTTGATTAAATCCCTTGAAAAAGCTGAAAAGCGGAATTTTAAGCTTTTTGTACAACGAAATGCCACCAGTTCCGACATGAAAACCGTTCAATTGTTCGATGCACTGGATAAGTTGGAGGACTACGACGAGGAGTCATTGTTAAAACGCAATACAGACATTAAGAAGCAGCAACTGTCGAACCTTAAATCACACCTTTACCGCCAGATACTTGCCAGCCTCCGGATATTAAAAGATGATAATAACATCCAGCTCCAGTTGCATGAATTAATGGACTATTCCCGGATCCTTTATGATAAAGGGCTTTATCTCCAAAGCCTTAAAACCTTAGACCGCGTAAAGGAATATGCAAAAGAGCAGCACCAGGTTACCTACTGGCTCCAGGCATTGATTTTTGAAAAGAAAATTGAGGCGTTATATATTACCCGCAGCATGGAGAACAGGGCGGAAACACTGGCAAAAGAAGTAGAAGAAGCTGGTGACAAACTCACCATGACGAACAAATTATCCAATCTTTCTCTTCAATTGTACAGTTGGTATATCAATCTCGGCCATGCCCGCGATGATAAGGACAGGATGGCGATAAAAGCTTTTTTTGAATCCAATCTTCCGGCAGCCGCCACCCTTTATAATGGTTTTTACGAAAAGCATTACCTCTATGAGAGTTATTGCTGGTACGGCTTTATTTTGCAGGACCTGCTCATGTATTACCGCTATTGCCAGAAATGGGTGGATGCTTTTGAACATGAACCTTTGATGAAAAAGGTAGACACGCCCTTATATATAAAGGGGCTGCATAATTTGCTGAATGCCCATTTTGTACTGCAGAACTACGATAAGTTCAATACCGTGCTTGATAAATTTGAACACTTTTATCATTCCAAACAGGCCAACAGCAATGACAACAACCGGGTGCAGTCGTTTATCTATTTATATACAGGAAAACTCAATAAACATTTCCTCGAAGGCAGCTTTACTTCAGGCTTAAAGATCATTCCCGAAATTGAAGAGAAGATCGGGGAGTTCAGGCTAAAGATGGACCGGCACCGCATTTTAGTGTTCTACTATAAAATAGCCTGCCTTTATTTTGGCAGCGGCGACAATGAAAAAGCCATTGAATACCTTAACCGCATCATCAACTGGAAGGTAGACCTGCGTACAGATCTGCAATGCTATTCGAGGTTGCTGCATCTCATCGCTCACTATGAACTGGGCAATTACGACCTTTTAGAATACCTCGTGAAGTCTGTGTACCGCTTTATGGCTAAAATGCAAAACCTAAGCGTGGTGGAGGAGGAGATTTTCCGTTTTCTTAGAAAATCATTCCATTTGGATAAAAAGCAGGTTAAAGCCGCATTTATCGCGCTAAAAGGAAAGCTGGAAAAATACAAAGACAATCCGCTCGAAAGCCGCTCCTTCATGTACCTGGATATTATTTCGTGGCTCGAAAGCAAAATTAAAAATGTGCCGGTGCAGGAGATTATGCGGGAGAAATACAAGGCAGCAACAGGCACAAAGAAGCGGTAAGAAGGATACAATTTATGGTTTATTGTTTGTGATTTATACTTTGTCCGGAACCCCGTTCCCGCAAAATGAACATACGGTCTGACGATCCCCCGCTGGGCGCCTACCGCATCCGTGAATATTTCTACTCCTGTTCAAAATAATACACACCATTTTTATTGCCGATAATAATATCGGGTTTACCATCCTTATTCATATCTTCCATAACAAATTGTATACCCACGCCCGAGTTGTTATCAATGAGATGGCGCTTCCATACGGGCTTGTTGTTCCCATCTTTCAATAATTCAAACCAATATAATACAGCAGGTTCCAGTCCGCCGGGACCTCTGCCCTGGTGAGAAAAAAACCGTTTGCCGGTAATAAAGTCCGGCAGTCCATCGCCGTTAACATCCTGTAGCACGATGCTATGGGCTTCAGAAAAACTGGTATCAATAGCATGCGTTTTAAAAGCGATCTGTCCTTTTGCATCACGCATTTGTTCATGCCACCATACCCCATAATCGTGGGCCGAGCTGGTAAGTACATCGTTATCGCCATCGCCGTCGAAATCATAAGTAAGCATCTGCGCGCAGGATGCTCCGAGCTTGGCCTCGTGAAATTTCCAGGGAAAAGTTTTCATGTCTTTCGGCGCTTCCCACCAGCCACCGCGGATCATTACATCCTTAATGCCATCGCCATTGATATCTCCCCAGCCCAATCCGTGCGAAAACATGCCAACGCCTTTGGCATTGGCTTCGCTTATGGGGCGCCGTTGCCAGCTCACTTTACCGTTCTTTACCACCGTGTTGAACCAGGCCATTTGTCCCAGCTTTTCATTTCCGAATACCAGATCGGTTTTGCCGTCATTGTTAATATCAACCGCCATTGGCGATTCGTTGGAAGCGATGGAATCAATGAGATATCTTTTCCAAAGCGCATCAGCTCCTTTTGGATTTTCAAACCAATACACTTCTTTACCCGGGAAGTCGAAACAGATCAGATCCATCCATCCATCTTCATTTACATCAATAGCAAAATTGAGGAAGGAATCGCTGTATCCTTTGGTATAATCAAATTTTTTATGCTTCCATATATCGTGCGCCTTCCAGTCCGGCGCTTCAAACCACCTGGCGCCGGCTATGATATCCATTCTGCCATCCTTATTAACATCAGCAACGGTAGCGGCTTCTGTATAAAAGGCATCCCACAGGTGATATTTTTTGAACCCAACATCGCTGCCTGCCGTTTGGGAAACCGAGTGGAGAGAAACCAGGCAAAACAAGCATAAGCCAATGGCGCAGATGGTAGTTTTTTGTTTAAACATGATACAGGAGTTGATTTGAGATTTAAAATCTGAGATTTGAGATTGGTATCAGGAGCGGTCAGTCGGTTATTGCTGATTTCTGATTTGTTGATTTCTGATTTTTTAGTTTATGTTGTATTCCTTCGGGTTTCGAAATTCAGGCTTCGGATTTGAAATTTGCTATTTATTTGTTTCTTGCTATTTGTTATTTATGATTTAGTTCTTGTTGCTTTTATCCACCCTCCGATTCCATTGCCTTCTTCACGCTTCCATATTTCACCAGCAGCGCTTTGGCCCTGTTATAATCTGTACCCGCCAATTTTTCCATCAGCATTTTAGCGCCCCTGTCTAATAACTTTTGATTGCTCAATTGCATGTTCACCATTTTATTATCTTCTACCCTGCCCAACTGAATCATAATGGCAGTGGAAATCATATTGAGCACCAGCTTTTGGGAAGTGCCGCTTTTCATGCGGGTGCTGCCCGTTACAAATTCCGGACCTACAGCCAGTTCAATGGGATAATCGGCTTGCTTTGTTAAGGGTGATCCGGGATTGTTGGTTATGCAACCGGTAACAATTCCGTTTTCCCGGCATCTTTTTAATGCGGCTATCACATAAGGGGTGGTGCCACTCGCCGCTATGCCTATTACCACATCTTTATTGTTTACATGGTGTTTTTGCAGGTCTTCCCATCCCTGGGTAATGCTGTCTTCAGCAAATTCAACGGGCTGTGTCATTGCTTTTTTACCGCCTGCAATAATGCCTATAACAAGGTTGGGGGATACCCCATACGTGGGCGGACATTCGCTGGCATCTACTATAGCCAACCTCCCGCTGGTACCGGCGCCAATATAAAATAACCTGCCGCCGGCCAGCATTTTGTCTACAGCAACTACCACTAACCTTTCAATTTGCGGAATCATTTTTTCTATAGCATGGGGAACTGTTTTGTCTTCATTGTTGATATGTGTAAGTATTTCGGCAACAGACATATTTTCGAGGTGGCGGTAGGAGGAAGGCTGTTCAGTGATCTTTATAAAAGATGCCATAAGCAGTATTAATTCAATGGATGTATAGTGATCAAAATGTTTCGTTACACTTAACGGTTACTGATGATATACAGCAAGTCCTTCCATCGGGTTTTTTAAAATTTTTCCAATTGTAAATTCATATGACCGGCAAAGTTCTTTCAGCACGTCCTGAAAATAATACGCCACACCGCCAACAAAACTGACAGGTAAGGTCCAGCTTTCTCTGAATTTACAAATATGATGGAAGAAAAAATCATTTAGTGCATCCTCAATGATATTTTCAATCATATAATGCCCACGGTTTTCAGATAAAAAAGGAGTAAAAGATGCCAGGTAGCGGTTAGCCAGTGGCTTTTTGTATACATTTTCCAGGATCTCTGTTTTGCTTGTTTTGTATTTGGCGTTAAAGCGCCCTGTCAGCTCCACATCGAAAGTGTTATATAAATAATATTGCAGCACTTTTTTACCGAGATAGGCGCCGCTACCCTCATCGCCCAGTACATAACCCAGTCCGGGTTTATTCACCACTATTTTTTTCCCATTGTAATAGCAGGAACTGGATCCGGTTCCCAGAATACACGCAACACCTTTATCATTGGCATACAATGCCCTGGCTGCTGCCATCACATCATGGGTAACTTCAACGCTGGTTAATTCTTTAAAAATATTTTTTATGGATCGTTTTACAATCTGGTTGTTGTTGGGGTTAATACATCCTGTTCCATAATAGTATACTTCATCTACTTTTATGCCTTTAAGGGAAGGCAGCAATTCCTTTTCCAGTATGCTGGTTATTTGAGCAGTATCAAAAAAATAGGGACTGATTCCCTGGGTAAAAACTGTCTTTTTCTTTTTTCCCTGCAATAAACACCATTCGGCTTTGGTTGCCCCGCTATCGGCTATCAATTTTACGGATGACATCTTTAATTGAACTTATTTCGTGAAATTCGTGCTCTCAAAGATAATATACAAATACAGACCGATGGGTAATAATAAATTAAAGCTCTGGCTCCCGCTTATCTTTTCCATAGTAATGATTGGAGGTATGTTTCTGGGATATAAGATGAAAGAAAAAATGCCGGTTACAGCGCGCTTTTTTTCCACGGAGCGAAAAGGAATAGTTCAGGAGGTGCTTGATCTTATCTCAGAAAGATATGTTGATCCTATTCAAACGGATACCCTTGCCGATGCTGCAATTGAAGAAATGCTGAGCCACCTGGATCCTCATTCCATCTTTATTCCATCCACCGATTTGCAGCAGGTAAATGAAGATCTTGCAGGGAAATTCGAAGGTATTGGTATTGAGTTCAATATTTTTAACGATACCATCCATGTACTGAGTGTACTTAAAGGCGGTCCTTCGGAGAATGCCGGTTTACAGCCTGGTGATAAATTTTTAAAAATAGGCGATTCAACCGTAGCAGGAAACAATACCGGTGCCAATGAAGTAAAGCAACTGCTCCGTGGCTTACATGGTTCAAAAGTGCAGGTTACGCTTCTTCGCGGTAAGCAAATAAAGCAGTTCACCATTACCAGGGGTATTATTCCGCTCTATTCGCTAGACGCAGGTTATATGATTGCTCCTGCAACGGGTTATATCCGACTCAATAAATTTTCTGAAACCACGTATGAAGAATTTATGGAAGCCATGCAAAAGTTAAAAGAAGATGGTGTACAGCAATTGATACTGGATCTGCGGGGCAATGGAGGTGGTATTTTGCAGGAGTCTGTAGAAATTGCCGATGAGTTTTTAGATGGTAATAAGCTCATCGTTTATACACAGGGAGATCACATTAAAAAGCAGGAATTCAGGGCAAGACGGGAAGGGATTTTTGAAAAGGGGAAATTAATAGTACTGATAGATGAAGGATCTGCTTCTGCAAGTGAAGTGCTTACCGGCGCTTTACAGGACTGGGACAGAGCCGAGGTAATTGGCAGAAGAAGTTTTGGAAAAGGGCTGGTGCAGGAACAATACAATCTGAGCGATGGTTCTGCTTTACGTTTAACCATTGCCCGTTATTACACTCCGCTGGGGCGTTCCATTCAAAAGCCATACGATAAGGGTATTGAAAGTTATAATGAAGAATTATACGACCGGTACCATAATGGCGCACTGATCAATGCCGACAGCAATAAAATGGCTACGGGCGAGCCGTATCATACACCAAAGGGCAAATTGGTGTATGGCGGCGGCGGTATAACGCCGGATGTTTTTGTTGCTATGGATACAACGGGCATTAGCAATAAAGTAGCTCAATTGTATACTAAAAACACTATTGGAAATTTTGTATACCGGTATTATGTAGATCATATTGATCATTTTAAATCGTTTGCAAATCCTGCTGATTTCGAAAAGGGGTTTGATATAGATAACAAGGTTTGGGACGCATTTGCCGCGTTTGCATTACAAGACAGTATTAAAATAAATAATATGCCTGCATCAGATAAGCAATTTATATCAGGCAGGCTGAAAAGCCTGTTTGCCCGCCAGCAATGGCGTAATGAAGGATTTTATGAGGTAAACAATGCAAAAGATCCTATGGTCATAAAAGCGCTGGAAGAATTAGGGGAATGAGGATGCGGGATGCAGGGGGCAAGTTACAGGTTTCAGGGGTCAGGTCTCATATCCGGATTTGAAATTTAATATTTGAAATTTATCCGCCCCGGCGAACAGGCCTGCCTGCCGGTAGGCAAGTTTGATTCTTGTCATTTGGCTTCCTGATGTTTTGCGTTTAGATGCGGTATGACCCTCCTTCATTGGATGCCGACCGCATCTTCGGATTTAATTTTACCTTTACGGCAACAGAAAACTACCGCATGGATATTAAAAACAACATACTCGAAACCATTGGCAATACGCCTTTGGTAAGATTAAATAAAATAACAAAGGAACTACCCTGTACAGTAGCTGCAAAAGTGGATTATTTTAATCCAGGCAATTCTATAAAAGACCGGATGGCACTGAAGATGATTGAGGTGGCGGAAAAGGAGGGCAAATTAAAACCCGGCGGCACCATCATTGAATGTACCTCCGGTAATACGGGTATGGGCCTTGCTTTAGTAGCGAGTGTAAAAGGATACAAATGTATATTCACTTCAACCGATAAACAATCCAAAGAAAAATTTGATATACTCAAAGCTGTTGGAGCCGAAGTAATCGTTTGTCCTACTAACGTTGAACCGGATGATCCGAAAAGCTATTATTCTGTTGCCAAAAGATTAGCAAAGGAAATTCCGGACTCTTTTTTGTGCAATCAGTACGATAATCCTGCCAATCGAATTGCGCATTATGAAACTACCGGCCCGGAAATATGGCAACAAACGGATGGTAAAATTACCCACCTGGTTAGCACCGCCGGTACAGGAGGAACAGTTACAGGAACAGCGATGTACCTGAAAGAGAAAAATCCGGCAATTAAGATCTGGGCAGTTGACGCCTATGGCTCACTGCTTACAAAATACTTTCGTACCGGAGAGATTGATATGAATGAAGTACACCCCTATATATCAGAAGGCTTTGGTGAAGATTTTGTGCCTGAAAATTTTGATATGCGGGTAATTGATCATTTTGAACAGGTTACCGATAAAGACGGAGCCTTAATGGCCAGACGCCTTGCTAAAGAAGAAGGTCTTTTTTGTGGTTATAGTGCGGGTAGCTGCCTGCAGGGCTTGATGCAGTTAAAACATCTTTTAAAAAAAGACGACCTGGTAGTGTGCATATTTCACGACCATGGCAGCAGGTATGTAGGAAAGGTTTATAATGACCAATGGATGATGGAAAGAGGCTTTCTTGAAATTAAAACCTTTAAAGATGTTATAAGTGGAAAGGGCAGTAAGCCCATTGTAACGGTTAAACCCAACCAAAAAGTAGCGGAAGTATTTGAACTGATGAAAAAATATGATATTGAAAATATACCGGTAATGAAAAATGGATCTCTTGAGGGCTCCGTATCTGAAAGTGGTTTATTCAGTAAAATGTTTGCTTCCCCTGATATTAAAAACCAGGAGGTAAGCAGGGTGATGGAGCCGGCATATCCCATAGTAGCGTATGATACACCTGTTGAAAGATTGGGTAAACTGATTAATAAAGACAATGGAGCTATATTAAGCAGGGATGAGGCTGGCGATTTACACATTATAACCAAATACGATATAATACAATCGCTTACAAGAGGGTGAGTTTGAGCCCTTGTTACGGCTCACCTGCAGGTAGGCTCAAATGCAGTGCCCCAGTGTATTTTATAACTTTAATCCTTCACCTTTAACCGCAATTTGGTAATTATACGTGTACGGAAATTAGTATATGCCCTATAAATATTTGGCGGGTTTACGTATCAAATCCGTAAAAAACATAACTTAAAAAATGGGGAAAAGCGCTCTTGCAAGGTGGATAACTGGTTAGTATTTTTGTTTGGAAGTTGATTGATGAGGAAGTTACGCCTCAACCGTCCAAAAATCCTGAAAACCGTCTTAAAAAAAATTGAATTCCAAATCCTTTGAAAAGGCTAGGATAAAATCCAATATCAATCAACTTTATTTACCATTAAATCCATTATTGAATAAGAACCCAATACCAAAGAGAAAACCAAAAACCATTATCCGAAGAGAAAAAATTCCAGTTTCCTAAAACCGAAAGACCTTTAACAAAATCCAATTTCCGCAACCTGAAAAACCGCCCCGAATCAAATCCAATATCACAAACCCGAAAACCACAACCTTGGACAACGAAACTGAAATGATTATTACTGTTGAACCAAAGTCCAATCCTGCGAAGCCCATCTAATCTTAGTAGGCTCGAAAAAGATTCCTCCACCCGTTTCGGGTGGAGGTTTTTGTTTTCCAGCCATCCTGTCATAAAAGTGAAATTTGTACATAATTTGCTGCAATACCTCTTTCCTGGTCATAATCTCTTATTACTTTTAAGCATGAAAATTCTTATCACCTATTTGAGGCCATTCAAATGGCTGGTATTGCTGGTATTGGTATTGGCTGCTATGAATATAGGTTTTTCCTTATTTGATCCCATCATTTTTGGTAACCTGGTGAACCTGGCAAATGACTATGCCAAAAATCCAACAGGTTATTCAACTTCGGATTTTTTTACGAAACCCTATAATAGTGTACTGTGGCTACTGCTTGCTTCCATAGGTGTAGCCATGGTAAGCCGGATAGCAAAAAACTTTCAGGATTATTTTTTGAATGTTGTTATCCAGAAATTCGGAGCAAAGGTATTTACAGAAGGGCTGCAACACGCCATGAAGCTTCCCTACCAGGAATTCGAAGACCAGCGCAGTGGCGAAACCCTTAGCATTTTGCAAAAAGTAAGAACAGACACTGAAAAATTCATGTCGTACTTCGTAAACGTGCTTTTTACTGTAATAATAGGTATAGCTTTCGTAGGCGCCTTCGCATTTAGCATTCATTGGTCATTGCCTCCCATTTATTTTGGCGGAATATTTTTGCTGGTTATCATTACCAATCTCCTCAGCAAAAAAGTAAAAATAATTCAAAAAAACATTGTTGCCCAAACCACCGCTCTTGCCGGAGCTACCACAGAGTCGCTGCGCAATATCGAACTGGTAAAGAGCCTTGGACTTACGCACCAGGAAGTAAGCCGTTTAAACACAAATACCTATAAAATACTGGGACTTGAGATCACTAAAGTTAAGCGCATCCGCAGCATCAGTTTCATACAGGGAACATTTGTAAACACATTACGCCAGGTAATTTTGTTCATGCTCCTGTGGTTGATATTTAAAGACAGAATGAATGCCGGTCAGTTGGTAACTATGCAGATTTTTTCTTTTTTTGTTTTTGGACCTTTGCAGGAAATAGGAAATATTATTCTTTCCTATCGCGAGGCGGAAGCTTCACTCATTAACTTTAGAGCATTGATGCAGAAAAAGCCCGAACCGCAGCCGGACAATCCCTTACACCTGGGCGAAATCAATACACTCGAATTCAGAAACGTTGCCTTTAAGCACCAAACCGCCCAGCAAAACGCCATTGACAAAATTAGCTTTAATGTACGAAGGGGTGAAACCATCGCCTTTGTAGGTCCTTCAGGCGCCGGAAAATCTACGCTCATGAAATTATTAGTTGGGCTGTACCGGCCAAAGGAAGGCAAAATATTATACAACGATATAGATGAAAGCTCTATTAATTATGAAGACATGCGCAACCAGATTGGTTTTGTTACACAAGACACCCAGTTGTTTGCAGGCACTATTAAAGAGAACCTGTTGTTTGTAAATCCGATTGCCAGTGAGCACGATCTTTTAGATGCATTAAACAAAGCGTCCTGCGGCAATTTACTGAGCAGGGCCGAAAAAGGAATAGAAACAATGATAGGTGAAGGAGGATTAAAATTATCCGGAGGCGAAAAGCAGCGCTTGTCAATTGCCAGGGCTTTATTGCGTCATCCAAGGCTGCTTATTTTTGACGAAGCCACGTCTGCATTGGATTCGCTTACCGAAGAAGAAGTTACCGGTACCATCAGGCAGGTTTCCTCACAGCGAAACCAGATCACCATACTCATCGCACATCGTCTTTCCACCATTATGCATGCAGACAGGATCTACGTCCTCGAAAAAGGCGAAATAGTGGAAAGAGGAACGCACCAATCTTTGGTAGAAGAAAAAGGCTTATACTATGCGATGTGGCGGCAACAAATTGGAGAAAGGAAAAAACCAGCCGCTTTAGAGGAGGCGCCTGCAGAACCTGTGTAGAAAGCACCGGTTCTTTTAAAGGGTTAGCTTTATTTCTGAAGGATTACGGTAAACAGGCTTCCTTTACCGGGCTCGCTTTCACATACTATTTTCCCGTTCAGTTCTTCAACCAGCCTTTTTACAATAGACAAGCCCAGCCCGGTAGAATATTCACCCTCGGTAGGCATGGAGGAGATTTTCCTGTATTTGGAAAACAGGTAAGGAACATCTTCTTTCGCAATTCCCACACCTTCATCTTCTACTTTAATACGAACCGCTTCGGTTGTATCAACGACGCTTACCAGAACCCCTTTGCCGCGGGGTGTAAATTTGATGGCATTGCTCAGCAGGTTTTCGCAAATACGGCTTACGATGTACCGGTCGCTCATGAGTATTATGGGATGGCTGGCGGCAACATAGGTCATAGCAATGTCTTTTTGCTGGGCCTGCGGAAGATACATATGCACAACATCGTCTAAGAAAGCATTCAGTTCTAACTGCTCCAGGTTTAATGTGTGATGTTTGATTTCCTCTTTTTCGATGTAAAGAATATCTCTTATCAGCAGTTCACCATTGTCTGCCGATGATTGAATGCGGTACAGTGCTTTTTTCTGGTCTGCAGTAAAATTGGAAACATCCGACAACAATATCTGACTCCACATCTTTATACTCGTAAAAGGTCCGTTTAAATCGTGCGAAACTACGCTGATGAGAGAATTTTTTTCGGCATTAAGGCGGGCAAGTTTATCATTCTGCTTTTGTATCAACTCATTTTGCTTTTTCAGCAGGCTATTCTTTTTTCGTATTAGCAATAAACTAATAAAGGCCGAAACAGCCAGCGCCGCTATGCCCAATGCTATAAAAAGAATATTTCTCTTTTCGAGTTTTTGCCTCCCAATCTCAAGTCCAAGCATTTTATTTTGCTGCTCCTTTTGCTTCAGGTTATATTTTTCCTGCAGTTCAGCAACAGTGTTTAATGTACGCTGGCTAACCAGAGCCGTATCCAGTACATGCCAATCCTTAAAATGCTTATAGGCCGATTTATAATCACCACGAACAGAAGAATATTTAGAATACAGCAGGTGAACATCCGCTTCTTTCTTTTTGGATCCCTGTGATTGGGCTATATCAAAAGAAAGATCAATGTATTTACGTGCCGAATCGAATTTTTTTGTTTCAATATATACATCTCCTATATTCAGGCAGTCGTACCAAAGCATGTCCATGTCGTTATTTGCAATATTCGCAGCATAGTTGAGTTTAAAAAAATGAAGGGCTTTATCCCATCGCTTTTTGTGAAACCATGCATTTCCTATGTTGTTGTATACAGAATGAAGATCAATATGAAGTTTGTATTTTTGGGCAACGCTTTCCGCCTGCTCTAAATAAAATAAGGCACTATCCGGATATCCAAGACGATTGTAAATGGAACCGAGATTGGAACTGTTTGTAAATATGGATGAGGCCTCCTTTCGTTGTATAGACACCTGGAATGCTTCCTTAAAAAAATCCCTTGCTTTTTGAGGCTGATCAATATTGTTATAAGCCATAGCCAGATCGCTCAAAGCAGCAGCTTCGTATTCATTTCGTTTTAGCATTCTGGCCTGTTCGAGCGCCTGGTAATAATAGTTTATTGCTGAATCGTACTCTTCCCTGAATTCCTGGTAAATTCCTTTAAGCCTTAACGACAATACGGCTCCTTTATTAAAGTCCAGCTTTTTTGCTTCCCTGTCAATAAAATTTGCATAATACAGAACAGAATCCGCTTTAATGCTGTTAAAATCAAGTACCCGGTCGTATAATGCCTTTAGATAAGATGTGTCATGCTGGGCTGAAGCTGTCTGGCAAAAAAAATAAAAGAACAATACATACCATGCTGTTGCGGAGCCTCTCATATTGAGTAAAAGATATTGGTTTGGAGTATCATCCTGTTAAAAGTAATTTATCCGGTTACTGACCGGCTACTTTTACTGTTGCTTCATCTCTGGTAAAGATAAGATAAACATATTATAAGTTTACAACATTACTGTAAGCCTGCATCTTTCATTTGAGAAGCTACTATTTAGCTGATATTTTCGATTATTCCCGCAATTCCCTGGCCGCCGCCTACACAGGCGGTTACAATACCATACTTTTTATTCAACCGTTTCATATCGTGCGTAATTTGTATGGTAAGTTTACAGCCGGTGCAGCCTAAGGGGTGTCCCAAAGCTATAGCGCCTCCGTTTATATTCACAATGTCCGGATTGATATCTAATGTGCGGATTACGGCAAGCGATTGAGAAGCAAAGGCCTCATTCAACTCAACCAGGTCAATATCGTTCAATGACATGCCTGCCTGTTTTAATACTTTCGGCACCGCCTCAATGGGTCCTACGCCCATAATCCGCGGATGAACGCCTGCAGAAGCACAAGCCACTAACCTGGCCCATGGTTTAAGGCCTAATTCCTTCACCATATTTTCACCCATCACAATTACAAAAGCGGCGCCGTCACTGGTTTGAGAAGAATTTCCCGCGGTTACTGTTCCTCCGGCAGCAAAAACCGGTTTTAATTTCGACAGCGCTTCAACGGAGGTATCCTTGCGGGGTCCTTCATCGGTATCCATAATGTAGCTCCGGGTTTGTCTTTTTCCTTTATCATCCACGTATACGTCTTCGACGGTTACAGGTAAAATGCCAGTTTTAAAATAACCATTCCGGATGGCACTTATCGCCTTTTGGTGAGAACGATATGAAAATGCATCCTGATCTTCCCGGTTCACATTGTATTCTTTGGCAACAGCCTCTGCCGTTAGTCCCATGCTGAGGTAATAATCAGGTTCATCTTTGGCAATAGAATAAGCGGGAACAGGTTTCCAACCGGCCGTTGGAACAAGACTCATGCTTTCGGTACCGCCCGCAACAATGCACTCTGCCATGCCGGTGCGTATTTTTGCTGTTGCAATGGCAATGGCCTCCAAACCCGAAGCACAATAGCGGTTGATCGTCATGCCCGGCACTTCAATACCCAGGGCACGGGCAGCAATGATCCGGCCAACCTGTAATCCCTGTTCGGCTTCCGGAACAGCGTTTCCCACAATTACATCATCAACACGTTTAGCCTCCAGTTGGGGCACAGAGTCCATTACATTTTTGATCACTTCTATAGCAAGATCATCGGGGCGGGTAAACCGAAATCCTCCGCGTTTCGACTTTCCTACAGCCGTACGAAAACCTGCAACTATATATGCATCCTGCATGGTGTTTGAGTTTAGTTGTTTATGCAACTTTGTAGTTCAAAGATAAATGTTCCGGGTATGGATACCAAAAAACCCCGAAAAGCCGGAGATAATGTGATGGCTGCACGGTAGGTTTTTAATGCTATTTTTTGTTTAATGTTAAAGCCTGCTGTATTTATAACGATACGCGGAAGAAATGATTATAGTCTTTGATTTTTATTCCGCCATTGTTGGTGTTACGATTAGCTCAGTTGCAAAGGCTTCACCAACAATATTTTACCCAGGCCCTTCTGTTGTTGGTATGCGCTGCACATCCCACCCCTACATACACAACAACGCGGCGCGGGAACACCAACATGTAAAAAATCTTATTTGATCATGACATCAAAATCAGACTCAAGGTAATCTTCGGGCTGAGAAATAATTTGAACACTTTTCCCCTATCGGTGTGTGTCTTCACACACCGAAACACGCACTCCTTATAATGTGTCAGGAAACCAAATTTTGTTCTAATATTTTTATCGTACTTAACGGAATAGCCAGAGGGTCACGTTTCCAGAACTGATACTGGCGATCGTTTTTGCCTGATAAATAATTTAATAATTGCGGTGGATTATTTGTTTGCAGATACCTTTTTATTTGATGTGCAGGATGATAATAAGCTTTATGCTGTCATCTTCTAACAAATGCTTAAAGTCAATGACAGTGTCGGTATAAAAATATACATTCTGCAATTCCATTTGACCTTGTCTTTTGTGTCGTATGTTCATAGGTGCAATGTTTAGAGAAATATTCTTGCAAGTTATGCTGGTGGGTGAAGACACCCACCAGTAGGGAAAACCCCGAAAAGCCGGAGATAATGTGATGGCTGCACGGTTAGTTTTTGATACTATTTTTTGTTTTATGCTAATGAATGGTATAAAAAAAATTCGGGTGCAGGGTGATTTTTGGGGGTCTTTGGAATTAATGTATAAGAATAGCAATAATGCTGTTCTGTAACATAAAATTATATCAAAAATGAAAAAGTCATCAATTTTAGTAGGTGCGCTTGCATTAAGTGCCGTTACAATGGGAACAGTTCCGGCATTTGCCAGTCTGAGAACAACCAATGCCAACGCTGTTACGGTCTCTGATGCGAAATGTGGCGACAAGAAAACGGACAGCACCAAAACCAAAGATGCCAAATGCGGCGACAAAAAAGCGGAAATGAAAAAAGGGAAAACCAAAGACGGCAAATGCGGTGAGGGAAAATGCGGAGGAAAAAGCAGCAAAAAAGACGCCAAAGAACAAGCAAAAGACCAAAAGAAGCCTAACAACTAATTTTCTTACCCGGGTAAGAAGTCGGTGTTGTGCAATGCCGGTTTCTTACTTTTTTAAAACGCGGCATCATGGTAGGTATTGGTTATCGCAAAGATTTTGCGGATGCGTTCTTAAGCTCAACGGTTTTGAAGCCGGACTTCATAGAAGTAGCCCCTGAAAACTGGATGGGGATCGGCGGCTATTGGAAAAGAGAGTTGAAAAAAGTGCTTGAAAAATACCAGCTTTATTGTCATGGACTTTCTTTATCTGTAGGCAGCCCGGAGGGTATCGAGGTGGATTTCGTTAAGAAAGTAAAAGTCTTTTTGGATGAAACGCAAGCTGTTCTGTACTCCGAACACCTTACCTTTTCCAAAGTAGATAATGCACATTTGTACGATCTCCTCCCTATTCCTTTTACGCAGGAAGCCATCAACAGGGTTTCAGAAAACATCCTGAAAGTGCAGGATATATTGGGCAGGCGGTTGATTTTGGAAAACGGAAGCTACTACACCGTTTTAAAAGCCGAAATGCCGGAGGAAGATTTCGTAAACGAGATAGTGAACAGGACAGATTGCGAGTTGCTGCTGGACGTGAACAACGTATATGTAAACGCTTTTAACCACCAGTACGATGCCCGCAAGTTCATTTCCAAAATGCCTTTGAACAAAGTAAGATACCTCCACATGGCGGGGCATTTACAGGTAAACGACAAGCTGATCATTGATACACACGGGGCGGATATTATAGACCCTGTTTTTGACCTGTTCCGCTATACCATAGCAAAGTTGAACAGGGATGTTCCGGTACTCCTGGAGCGTGATTTCAATATACCGGAATTGTCGGAACTGCAAACGGAGATTGACGAGCTAAGAAGCATCAAAGAAAATATTTTAAACCCGGAAAGTCATGCAGCTATCAGCGAATAAAACCTTTGCGCTGCAAACCGATTTGGGGTTGTTTTGCAGAACAGGTATGAACGAGCCGCCAACCAGCATACAGGAGCATACCTTTCATTACCGCAGGCTGGTGTTTAACGTGGTAAAAGATACTTTAAAATCTGCCTTCCCCATTGCAAGAAAAGTGGCAGGCAAAAAAATATGGAACGCTGCGGTTGCCCATTTCTTTGAAAGCCACAAGTGCCAAACGCCCCATGTGTGGCAGTTGCCGCAGGAATTCAGCGAATATTACCAGCACAATGATTTTCCCGCAGATAAAGCCATCCCGTTCTTAAAAGAACTTCTGCAATACGAATGGCTGGAAATAGAGGTCTTTATGATGGAAGATCTGCCCATTACACCGTTTAAGCAAACGGGTAAAGCAGAGGACGCTGTTTATGTGCCAAACCCTGAAATAAAAATATTAGCCCTGCATTATCCTGTACATCTAAAGGATGCCAAAAAGATTGTGGAAGAAGACAAGGGACAATACTTTGTATCTGTCCACAGGGATTATTACACCAGGCAGGTAAAATTCAATGACCTGTCATATCCCTTTGTAGAAATACTGATTGAAATGAATGAAATGGAAATAACAAAAAATGATTTGGTAAGGATACTGGTGAAATACGAACCCGATATAAATATTGTAATGAATGCGCTGGATGAATTTGAACAGTTTGCTTTTGCAAACAACCTCGTGCTCGGATACAAAAAGCAACAGGCAACTATAAACTAAAAATGAACGGTTAAAAAACATTTCTTAAATGAACCCAATAGACAAATACTACTGTGGCGCAGGTAAGCTAAAAGACCTGTCCCTGCTGTTTATCCGTTTAATCTTAGCCTACGGCTTTCTTAATCCGGCCCTGATGAAGGTTAAGGATATAAGCAGCATCGCGGAATGGTTTGAGCGCATCCATATACCCCTGCCGGTGCTGAACGCTTACCTGGCTGCCGGCACAGAAACACTCGGTGTTGTTTTGCTGGCATTGGGGCTGTTCACCCGTATTATTTCTATCCCGTTAATCATTACCATGATTGTAGCCATTGCTACCGTTCATTGGAGCAACGGCTTTGAAGCGGGGGAAAACGGCTTTGAAATTCCACTGTATTACATGATCATGCTTATTGCCCTGATTGCATTCGGCTCTGGTAAATTCAGCATTGATTATTTACTCGAAAAAAGAAGAAGCTGGAAAATACAAGGTGGGGAAGCACTCCTGTAATGGTAATATGCAAAGCAAACAGAACAGGAATATAGTTGCGGAATTCAAATCGGTAGAAGCATACCGGAGCAAGGAAATCATCATAACCGTAAAATGAAAAGCAATGAAGCAGTACATCATCAACAATCTTTTAGGGCTGAACGACCTGCTCAACAACCTGTCGCAGGAACAATATAATACAAAGTTAGATGTATTAGCACATGCCTCCATTGGTCAGCATGTACGGCACATTGTAGAGTTTTACCAATGCCTGTTTAAAGCCGGGCATACAAAGGTGGTAAACTACGATGTGCGCCAGCGGGATTTAATACTGGAAACAGATATTGATTTCGCTTCCGAAACCATAAAGGGTTTGTTAAATATCTTATCGAAAGGAATGCAGGATTTTCCCGTAACATTAGTGGCAGACTATTCCACTTCGGACGGGCAGGCGCCCTTACTAATCCAAACTACTTTTTTCCGGGAGTTGGCCTATAATCTTGAACACAGCATACACCATCAGGCACTCATCAAAGTTGCCCTCACTGATATGAATTTGACCGCACTAATAGCGGACAATTTCGGTTATGCTCCATCCACCATACGATACCAGAACAAATGTGTACGGTAACCTACATACCGACCGCAGGAGGCTTTTACCTCACTTCGAGCAGGGATGAGAAAGCAGGCAGAGCCACCATACCGCCAACCAAATACCAGGCTTACGGCACAGACCTCATTTACCCGAAAGATGAAGTAGCGGGGGGAACCTGGATTGCCTCCGACTATAACGGTCGTATCGTTTGCCTCTTAAACGGGGCATTCCATAACCATGTGAAACAGGAAAGGTATGTGCGGAGTCGCGGCTTAATCCTACTGGAAAGTTTTAAGTATAAAAACGCTTATGATTTCTCGAAAGCTATCAATCTGAACGGGATAGAGCCGTTCACAATGATTAGCCTTAATTACCCATCAGGTATTATGCCTGAATTTACAGAGTTCAGGTGGGACGGTACAAACAAGCATCTAAGCCGGTTGAGCACCTGTAAAAGTCAAATCTGGTCTTCGGCTACATTGTACAGCCCGAAAATTCAATTAAAGCGGGCGAAACTATTTGAAGAATGGATAGAGAAATTTAAAGATACAGACGGGCGGAACATCTTAGCCTTTCACTGCAATAAACATGGGCCATGTACCTTCCGCGATATTGTAATGAGCGGCGGGGACGATTTAATGACCCTTAGCATTTCACAGCTTCATTTTAGAAATGGAAATCCCGTGTTCAGATATTACGATATACTGAATCACAGGGCTTATGCAACAGAACTTTTAAATACTTCACCCGAAATTAATGCGTAATGGAATTGCGATAGCACTGGCGTGGCCCCAAACGCTCTGCAAAAATGCAGGCGCCTGGTATGACACCCCAATGAAGTGGCTCGGTCTGAACAAATTTAATTATTACAGGGTCGGACATGCTGCCATTGTGCTCATCAAAAAAGAAACCGGGGAGTGCTATTATTTCGACTTTGGCAGATACCACGCACTTTACCAGCATGGCAGGGTAAGAAGTGCCTTTACCGACCACGACCTTGCCATGAATAGCAAGGCTGTGATTGAGGACGGGAGATTGTGCAACTATACCGAAATCTTATATGAGTTGTACAGGAACACATCCTGCCACGGCGATGGGAATATAAACGCCTCCTATTGTGAAATAGAATTTGAAAAAGCTTATGCAAAAGCGATCAGTATGCAGGCGCAGTCGCCCATTCAATACGGACCGTTTTTGCCCAAAGGAACCAACTGTTCCCGCTTTGTCAATACCGTTATTTTAAGCGGAAACCCGAAATGGTTTTATAAGCTGATGCTTGCCTTTCGGAAGACGTTAAGCCCTACACCGCTTGGCACTGTAAAGTTGCTTCACCATTACACCGTTATAGGAATTAACAGGTCTGTACCCAAAGGGAATTTTAACAGGATAAGATTTTACAATGAAACAAAAACAGCCTGTCATAACGTATTGCCGCCCCCTGCAAAACCCGCTCATTTGCCCTCCGGCATCCAGTGGCTGAGCGGAGAGGGCTGTGGCTCATGGTTCCATATCGGGAAACGAGAAAACGGCTTTCTCATATCCAGATACAATGCTGATGGAAAACTTGAATGCAGCGGGTTGTTCCGGCAGGCTTCGGGGCAGCCTTTTAAGATTGAAGAACATTACAGCTATACCTATTTGAGCCATTGTGCAGAAGTAAACATTATACAGGATAACCAAAAGCTGAACTTTCAAAGAAATGCTTAAAGAACAATAACAATTCGAAATTCAACATGGACTTAGCAAAAATATTTAATGCAGGATTATCCTATCAGGGCTATCGTGAGTTGGTTGATAACCTTGTAGCAGAAAATAAAACAACAGGCAATAACCACAGCACAGAACTGGTGAACTTTACCAAACTGAATGTGCAGCGAATGAACAGGATAGACAAAACCGTTTTTTTGTCTGAGCAGGAATTGGCAGAAGTAGGATCAAATACCCAAAACTTCAAATGGCTGTTAATTGGCGATGCGTGGTGCGGAGATTGCGCCCAAATTATACCCCTCATTCATAAAGTAGCGGAAGCCACAAAAGGCAAGGTGCAGTTAAGGATCGTTTCACGGGATGCGTTCCCCGAACTCATCGGGGAATTTACAACAAACGGGGCTAAATCTATCCCAAAACTCATTGTTTTGGATAACGACACGTTCGGCATGGTGATTACTACGTGGGGACCACGTCCTGAATCTGCACAGGAAATTATGCTGAACTGGAAAGCGAACAAAAACAGCATCACCTGGGACGACTTTGAAAAGAGCCTGCATTTGTGGTACACAAAAGACAAAGGCGCAACAACGATTAAGGAGCTTTTGAACGTGCTCAAAATATCTCAAAAGCTGCATCAACGAAATGAAGCCAATTTGCCATTGCAATAGAAAAACATATTTTTTGCCTGGGTGATTTTTTCCTGTTTTTGGAACTAATCTTAAACAGAGGTTGCGGGCAGTTTACCGCCTCCTCAATCCGAACTATAAAGAACGATTTAGCGGAAAGATGCTTTTAGCAGTAATTTTGTGCTTTGGGATAAACGGAAAAAATATGAGCAACGACCAACCGCGCATCAGGTTATTTGCAGATAAGAAACAAATAGAAAACTGCAAGCGGGTTCTGCAAAACAATAGAAATGCGATCAATCAGTTAAGCAGGATTTTGCGGCAGGAACAGCTGGCACTCCTGCGGCCATTTTTTAAATACCTGAGCACAACTCAAAAAAGGAAACAGTATGAGTAAAAAAAATACCGTACTTGCCGGAGCCGGAATGCTATCGGCAATAGCAGCCTCACTTTGCTGCATTACTCCCGTATTAGCACTTATTTCGGGAACATCGGGCATAGCATCCGCCTTTGGCTGGATGGAACCCACAAGACCCTACCTTATTGCCATAACCCTTTTGGTATTGGGCTTTGCGTGGTATCAGAAACTCAAACCAGGAAATGCCAATGAACACCAATGCGCCTGCGAAGAAACCGAAAGGCAAAGTTTCTGGCACACAAAAACATTTTTAGGCATTACAACCGCCTTTGCCATCCTGATGCTTGCTTTTCCGTATTACGCCCACGTATTCTATCCCTCAAACCAAAAGAAAGAAATTGTAGTAGTCAATTCATCAAACATTCAGACCCTCAATTATGGTATTGGTGGAATGACCTGCGATGCGTGCGCTTCTCATGTTGAAAGTAATGTGAACAAGCTGCCGGGCATTATTAAAGTAAACGCGAGTTATAAAAACGCAACCGTTAACGTGGAGTATGACCAAAGCAAAACAAATCAGGCTCAAATTGAAAACGTCATCAATGAAACCGGGTATAAAATTTCAGGAAAGATAGATAGCGCCGCACATGGAAAGGCAGGGCATATTTGCGGACCGAACGGCTGCGGATAATTTTTTTGCTGAAATATTTAAGCGTTTAATCAAACAACAAAATGAAAAAAGAAACGATAAAACCCGGCGGGGCAGGAAATAAAGGAAATTTTGACCTGATTATAATTGGCGGTGGATCTGCCGCATTTTCGGCAGCTATCACAGCAGAAAATTTAGGGTTAACCACGCTAATGGTAAATGCAGGATTGGACTTTGGAGGTACTTGCGTGAACGTGGGTTGTGTTCCCTCCAAAAACCTGATAAGGGCAGGCGAAGCGGCTTACCATGCTTCCCATTCTAATTTTGACGGCATCCGTCCTAAAGGTGTTGAAATTGATTTTGCCCGGGTCATAAAGGATAAGAAAAAATTGGTAGCCACACTTCAGGAGAAAAAATACATGAATGTTGTAAGCGATTTTAAAACGCTTACCCTGCTGAAAGGTTGGGCGGCTTTTAAAGATGATAAAACCATTGTGGTGGATGGAAAGGAATATACAGCGGTTAAATTCCTGATCGCTACAGGAGCCACCACCAACGTTCCAAACATACAGGGATTAAATGAAATAGACTGCCTGACCAATGAATCGCTGTTCGGTCTGGAAGACAAGCCCGAAAGCCTTACCATAATGGGAGCCGGATACACCGGTGTGGAAATAGCGATGGCATATAACCGATTAGGGGTAAAAGTCCGTATCATCGAATTTACCGACCGTGTTTTAAGAAGTCAAACACCCGATATTAGCTGGGCATTGGAAACGCAAATGCGAAAAGAGGGCATCGGGATACTACCGAATTGCAGAGCAGTAAGGTTTGAGCAACAAGGTAACGAAACCATTATCCATTGCAAATACCCTGATGGTTCATTTACGCAAATCACCGAAAAAGGCAGGATCGTTGTCGCCACTGGAATAAAACCCAATACAAGCCAGTTGGCATTGGAGAATATCGGTTTAGAGCGCACCGCAAACGGGCATATCGCTGTCAACGAAAAAATGGAAACGAACATACCCCACATTTACGCCGCAGGGGATGTTGCCAACACTCCGTCATTTGTATATACAGCGGCCTTTGAGGGAAAGATTGCCATTGAGAATGCCTTTGCAGGCATAGAGAAAGCGGCGGACTATTCAGCTTTGCCCTGGATAGTGTTTACCGATCCGCAAATTGCGGGAGTAGGCTTAGACGAGGTACAGGCGAAAGAGAAAGGCATCCCGTTTGAAGTTTCAAAACTGTACTTAAAAGACGTGCCGAGAGCCATAGTCGCTAATAATACCACAGGCTTTATAAAGCTGCTCCGAAATGCCGAAACCGATAAATGTATAGGTGCAAGAGTAGTAGCTACGGAGGGCGGTGAACTCATCCAGTCGCTGAGCATGGCTGTTAAATACGGGATAACCGTAAGAGAGCTGGCAGAAAGTTTTTATCCCTATTTAACATTAGGAGAGGGTATAAAATTGGCTGCGATCGCATTTGAAAAGGATGTTGCCCAATTAAGCTGCTGCGCCAGCTAAAGCCATCATCAGGCACTAAAAATGGGCAGCATTAAAAATATTTTGTATTATTAAACGATAAAATAAAGAGCCATGACAGAAAATAAAAATATATGGGGCATCAAAGAATATGAAGGGGATGGTGCGGGCTGCCCGATTATCCCTGCTCATTTGCCGTGGTACAAAAGGGTTTTTCTGACCTTTTTCCGGTTTGGGCTTTGCCCGGCCTGCATAACCATGAGTTTGGTCTATAGCCTTAAAAACCTTTTCCCAAAGCGAAAAATAAGTTAGCGAATTGGCAGTGTTAGCCAACACAGCAAAAACAATGAAATGCGACCGGTATCATGAGCGAAGAAATATTAAAAGACCTCAAAAGCGAAAACAATAAGGCCTTTGGAGAAATGTATAAAAAATATTTCGGAATGGTTAGCTATTATGTTGTGAATAATAATGGACGACTTGATGACGCCGAAGATATTTTTCAGGATACAATGATGGTCTTGCTGGAGAAACTCCGGCAGGATAATTTTGTGCTTACCGCTACCCTGAAAACATATATCATGGCTATTGCCAAAAACCTTTGGCTGAAAAGGCTGAGAACAACTTACGCGAAACTGCAATTTACAGACTTATGTGATATTGGTTTCTTAGCGCAAATAAGCCAGACCATTGAGCAGGACAGCACCTATTGGGAAAAGCTGCAAATCTACCTCACCAAAATCACCAGCCATTGTAAAGGGCTTATTCATGACATGTTCTTTAAGGAAAAAACCATAGCGCAAATTCAGGAAGAATACGGCTACAGCGCAAAGCACAATGCGCAAAATCAGAAATATAAGTGCATGGAGCAAATCAGAAAGGCAAAAGAGCAGGATAAGGAAAGCATTTGATAAAACGACTGTAATCTGCCTGGACCCGGCTTATTTTTCTATTCATGAGTGAAGATGAAGTTCCCTGCGGACAAAAAGTTTATCATCCCCGTTTCATTTATTAACTTCGCGCCGGTTATGTATACACTATTGCGCAAGATTCTATTTCTTTTCCCTGCCGAGGGGGTGCATTATTTTTCCATGAACGTATTAAAGGGCTTGTGCAGCGTGAAATGGATAAAGGATTTTATCAAAGGTTATTTTGCTCCTCCCAGGGATAACCGTTTGGTTACAGTGCTTCGTACCCGGCAGTCCTCACTCACATTCTCCAACCCGGTAGGTTTGGGGGCCGGTTTTGATAAAAATGCAAAATACCTGAGAGAACTGGAATGTTTGGGATTTGGTTTTGTTGAAATTGGAACGGTTACACCAAAGGCGCAGGCAGGAAACGATAAACCGCGGCTGTTTCGTTTACCCAAAGACAAAGCGCTTATTAACAGGATGGGATTCAACAATGACGGAGCGGCAGTTGTTGCTGAGCGGCTGCGTAAATGGAAAGCCCGGCAGCCTTCTGCAAACAATACATTGCCATTAATAGTTGGAGGTAATATTGGAAAAAATAAATTAACGCCCAATGAAGATGCATGGAAAGATTACGAGATATGCTTTACCTCTTTGTTTGATTTCGTTGATTATTTTGTAGTGAACGTTAGCTCGCCCAATACGCCGGGGCTTAGAGCATTACAGGAAAAAGACGCGCTCATGAAGATATTGTTGAACCTGCAAAACATAAATAAGGCAAAGCCAAATCCCAAACTCATATTACTGAAAATTGCACCCGATTTAAGCGATGAACAAATCAACGATGTGATAGATCTGGCTAAAGAAATTCAATTGGATGGAATAGTAGCCACCAATACTACCATCAGCAGGCAGGGACTAAATACTTCTGAATCTGCAATTGAGGCCATAGGTGCGGGAGGAATAAGCGGAAAGCCCCTGCAGCAAAGATCAACCCAAATTGTGCAAAAAATTACGCAACAAACAAATGCCGCAATACCGGTCATTGCCAGCGGGGGCATTTTTAAAGGTAACGATGCGGTCGAAAAAATGCAGGCCGGCGCAACTTTGGTACAGGTATGGACAGGCTTTATTTATGAAGGACCGAAAATTGTAAAGAAGCTTTGCTCAGATTTAATTTTTGGTAACTTTTTCCGTTAATGCGGACTCAGCCGGACTTTTATTCCCATCGCTTTTTTGAAGATCACGTAAGGTATGTAAAACTACTATAGCAACGATAACCAGTAATAAGGTAAGAATACCGGACGGATTGTTTTTGCGCTTCATTGACTTATATTTAGTACGACCTGTAAATATTACTACCCACTTATTTTATTTCTTCACTTCAACAACACTCAATGCATAGTAGCAACTATTAAGCCAATACGGTATCTTTATACATTAAATTGCTGCAACGAAATTTATACTACAGAAAAAACAACAGTTTGAATTAACTGCTCCTGTAAATTTCAAGTAGCCCATCCGGCAGATCAACAAATACTTTCCGGTTTTTATTATCTACACGTTGCAGTGTGTGCTCATGCAAGGGTATTAATATTTCTTTTTTCCCAAACATAATTTTGCACAGTACCTGGTGGGATTGTTCTATTATTTCATCTATTTCACCAATATCTTCGTTATTATATATTAAATGATAACCCAGTAAAGAAATAGGCGCCGATTTCGCAGCAAATTTCTTAAAATCCCTTTCTTCCAACCATATTTCTTTCTGCACTATTTTTAAAGCTGCTTCGCGTGAATGAACATCTTCCAGTTTAAGATATATTTCCTTTTCATTTTTTATTCGTGACGACTGAACAAAATAAGGCAAAAAAGAAGTTTTGCGTTCTTCAATGAAGATGGCTTCTATGCTTTTAAGCGAGGTCTTTTTACCCAGGCTGTGCAACAGGATCATCTCTCCTTCTAATCCGAAGACCGAAACAACTTTCCCTATTTTAAAATATTCAGGCATTACCTCAAGTCAAATTTTTATGCAAAATTGCAATAAAAAAAAGCCCTGCAAATATGCAAGGCAATTTAATTGGTTGAAGAAAACTTTATTATCAGTTACCTTCTTCTTTTGGTTCAGTTCTCCTTGGTGCAACAGGTCGTCTTGGCCTTCTGGCTTTAGCGGCTTCTTCCTGTTTTTGTCTGATGTTGCCTTCATGTTCTTCGTGCCATTTCTGGAACTTGCCCATAGCAGTTGCTTCATCAAATAAACCCAGGCTTACACCACGCAACAAATGTTTGAGATACAAAACTCCTTTGTAAGACAAAATGCGGCGGACGGTATCTGTTGGCTGAGCTCCTTTTTGCAGCCAGTCTAAGGCTTTTTGCCTGTCTAACTGAACAGCAGTAGGCTGCCCCAATGGATTGTAGGTACCGATCTTTTGGATGAATTTTCCATCCCTTGGCGCACGGGCATCGGCTACCACTATAAAATAGAAGGGTCTCTTCTTGCTCCCGTGACGTTGCAGTCTGATTTTAACAGCCATAAAAAATAAACATTTTAAATGGGTGATGCATTATGGTTTCTTTCTTAAGGTTTGCGAAGATAAGTCTTGCAAACTATTTACAAAAATTAAAAGTACAAAAAATCAGCGTTTTCCCAAACCCATTCTTCCCATTGGCATCTTATTCATCATTTTCATCATCTGTTTCATTTGTTCAAACTGCTTCATAAACTGGCTTACTTCTGTAAGATCTTTTCCGGCTCCTTTGGCAATACGTGACCTGCGGCCGGGGTTTATTACATCAGGGTTTGCTCTTTCAAAAGGGGTCATAGAATTGATAATGGCTTCTATACCTTTAAAAGAGTCATCGCTAACATCAATATCCTTTACAGCCTTTCCCATGCCGGGTATCATCCCCATCAAATCCTTAATATTTCCCATTTTTTTTATCTGCTGCAACTGGTCTAAAAAGTCCTGGAAGTCAAACTGGTTCTTCCGCATTTTTTTCTGCAATCTGGCAGCTTGCACTTCATCAAACTGCGCCTGCGCCTTCTCTACCAAAGTAGTAATATCACCCATTCCCAGAATACGCTGTGCCATCCTTTCGGGATAAAACACATCCAGTGTATCTAATTTTTCCCCGCTGCTGATGAACTTTATAGGCTTTTTAACGGTGTACTTTATTGACAGGGCGGCGCCGCCGCGGGTATCACCATCTAATTTAGTAAGTACTACACCACTGAAATCAAGTCTTTCATTAAAAACTTTAGCCGTATTTACCGCGTCCTGCCCCGTCATCGAGTCTACAACAAAGAGGATTTCCCGGGGGTTTACAGCGTTTTTAATGCCCTCCACTTCCTGCATCATAATTTCATCTACCGCCAAACGTCCCGCAGTATCTATAATAACAACATTCTTGTTTTTGCTCCTGGCCTCTTTTATGGCATTTTGAGCAATAACTGCAGCATCTTTATTTTCGGGTTCGCTATATACATCTACCTGAATCTGCTCTCCCAGTATTTTTAACTGATCAATAGCTGCGGGGCGATAAATATCTGCCGCAACCAATAGCGGAGACTTTCCTTTTTTTGTTTTAAGATAATTCGCAAGCTTACCGCTGAATGTGGTTTTACCACTTCCCTGTAGTCCTGCGATCAAAATAACAGCAGGGTTTCCGGTAATATTAAACTCACTTTCCGAACCGCCCATCAGTTCGGCCAATTCGTCCTTTACGATTTTAACCATCAACTGGCCGGGACTTACTGCCGTGAGCACTTTTTCTCCGAGCGCTTTGGTTTTTACCGTATCGGTAAATTCTTTTGCTATCTTATAGTTCACATCAGCATCAACCAACGCACGCCGAATATCCTTTACCGTGTTGGCGATATTTAATTCGTTAATTCTCCCCTCGCCTTTAATTTGTTTGAAGGCTGAATCTAACCGTTCGGACAATGACTCAAACATACAATTGCTTATTTAATCATTCTTAAAAAGAAAGCGCTAATGCACATTCAATTACAATATGCATTTGTTTTTCCGCATAAAAAAAGTGAACAGCATCAATTTGTTCACTTTTGAAAACGTTGCAAAGTTACGCAAAGTAAAGATGAGTAGAATTATGTGCCCAAATAAGTTTTTAAAAGTTTGCATCTGGAGGTTGTTCTGAGCTTGGTGATTGCCTTATCTTTTATCTGGCGAACCCGTTCGCGGGTTAGATTGAATCTTTCACCTATGTCTTCAAGGCTCATAGGGTTATCGAAGCCTATGCCAAAAAAGAATCGTATCACATCCTGCTGCCGGTCGGTTAAGGTGTGCAATGATCTTTCAATTTCCTTCTTCAATGATTCGTGATGGATTATTTTCAGATCAACACTGTCGGCATTGGGATTCTCCATAACGTCAACCAGTGTACTGTCCTCGCCATCCGACAATGGGGTATCCATACTTACATGTCTTGCAGCTACTCCAAGCGTAGCCGAAATTTCATCGGAATCTATATCCAGCAAATCTGCCAGTTCTTCGGCGGAAGGTTCCCGTTCATATTCCTGTTCTAATTGCTGAAAAGCCTTATTGATCCGGTTGGTAAGCCCCACCTTATTAAGTGGCAAACGAACAATACGCGACTGCTCGGCCAATGCCTGTAAAATACTCTGCCGGATCCACCACACCGCATACGATATAAATTTAAACCCTCTTGTTTCATCGAAGCGCTGCGCAGCTTTGATTAAACCTAAATTACCTTCGTTAATGAGATCGGGAAGTGACAAGCCCTGGTTCTGGTATTGCTTGGCTACAGAAACCACAAAACGCAAATTGGCTTTGGTAAGCCTGTCCAGCGCTTTCTGATCGCCTTGCTTAATAAGCCCCGCCAGCTTAACTTCTTCTTCAGGACCAATCAGTTCTACCCTACCGATCTCCTGCAGGTACTTTTCAAGACTCTGAGACTCACGATTGGTAATGGACTTCGTGATTTTGAGTTGACGCATACTCATATGCAGGAATATTTAAGAGGTTTAATAGAAATCATATATATACGGATTTATCTATAAAACGCTGGCTACCATAAGAAATTGCACTTCTTTAGCAATTTAAGCAAATAGCAGGGATAAGAAAAAAATATTATTCCCTGAGGATCAGGCTCTTTTCATTAAAATAACGCCCGGGACTGTTTTGTTACCTGTTTAAAGAAAAAATATTCTGTAAAAAACTTTGATGCTTCCATTATTTTTATATTATTGCAGGCTATCATGCATTATGACTAACAGACTGATAAAATGAGTAAAAAACAAATATATACGTTAGAATATCCGGTTCGCTGCTCTCCCTCTATATTATATGAATTTCTCTCAACTCCTGCAGGGCTACAGGAATGGTTTGCCGACAAGGTTGATGAAAGGGATATGGTATTCAGCTTTACATGGGAAGGCTCAACAGATAAAGCTGAGGTGCTGGAAGGGGAAGAAAATAAATTTATCCGTTTCCATTGGTCGCATGCCCCCAAAGATGAATATTTTGAATTTAGCATTGAAAAATCTGAAGTCACCAATCAAACCATATTGGTAATTAAGGATTTTGCTGAGAAAAAAGAAATTGCGGATCAAAGCCGTCTTTGGGATTACCAGGTAAAAGAATTATTTCACCGCATTGGGGCTTAAGTCCTGAGATCCAGCGTTTTTTTTACATTGAAAAAACAGTCTGAAAACAACTGTTCTGCTTTTCCCCATTGCTGTAAAGAAAAGTAGAATACGATTTTTATTAATCAGTGGCTTTTCAAAAAGTGTTTTAAACCGCACCTTTCAGGTGCAGCGTAATGCTAAAATCATTTCCCCATAAAAACATAGTACGTATAGCAAAAATATCTTCCTTCAATAATGCGATTCTTTGTTAAAATGAACTCCTCATCTGTAACCAATGCAGTTCATGTGCCGAAAACTGTATTTTTGCATTATCCGTCAGCTAAAGGTGTAGCAGTATAAAACAGCAAGCGTAAAACCGTGATCAAAAAATTAGACAAGCTTATCATTAAGGCCTTTATAGGCCCTTTTATTGTCACTTTTTTTATCACCCTGTTTGTGCTGGTACTTCAGTTCTTCTGGAAATATATAGACGACCTGGTTGGAAAGGGGCTCGATTTTTTTACAATTATGCGTTTAACCAGTTACGTTACCGCTACGGCAGTTCCACTGGCATTGCCCCTGGCTGTGCTGATATCTTCCATAATGACCTTTGGCAAACTGGGAGAAAGCTTTGAAACCGTTGCCATAAAATCGGCCGGTATACCATTGCTGCGGTTCATGCGACCCCTGTTTATTATTTCTTTCCTGATCTCGATAGTTGCTTTTTTATTTTCCAACTACATTATTCCCGTTGCGCAGCTAAAATTTCAAACCTTATTGTATGATATAACAGTGGCAAAACCCGCATTTAACCTTAAGGAAGGTGTTTTTTTCAGGGAATTTGAAGGTTACACCATCAAAATTGGAAAGAAAGACAAGGATAACACCACTATCCATAATATCATCATTTTTGAAAGAAATTATAACCTGCAGGACAATATCATCGTTGCCGAACAGGGTAAAATGAACATCAGCGCCGATAAAAAATTCCTTGAGTTTTACTTAGAGAACGGCTGGCGCAACGAAGAAAGAGGACCATCATACACGATCAATACGGACTATATAAGACTGAGTTTCAAGAACTATAAAAAGGTCTTCGACCTCAGTTCTTTTAAAATGATGCAAACACCCGATAGTCTTTTTAAAGACAACTTCAGGATGTTGAATGTAAAACAACTGAATAAAACCATTGATTCGCTTAAAAAAACATCGGGCGGAGATATTGAAAAGAAAATAGACCGGGAAGTAGGCATTAATTATTCTTTCATAAGACGTGAACTGCTTCCTCAAAAAAAAGAATACCCTGTTGTTGGGAAGGCAACTCCTGCCGATATTCAACCCCAAAACTCGGGTAAGCTGCCCGCTCCCCAAAAGCCTGAATACAATCCCAGGAGGGGAAGTGTTGCGCTGGCCTTAGAACCTCCTGAAGGAAGAAGCTACGTGCAATTGCTGCCCGATTCGGCCAGGAGAACAATAATTACAAGAGCTATTGACAGAATAAGCAGCCAAAAAAACAGTCTTGATATTATCGCTGAAGAGGCCCGTATGAAACAAAAAGATTTGCGCTTTCATCTTATAGAACGGCACAGGAAGTTCTCTTTATCGTTTGCATGCGTTGTTCTCTTTTTAATTGGCGCTCCTTTAGGCTCCATTATCCGCAAAGGAGGGATGGGTATGCCCCTGGTAATAGCAGTAATATTTTTTCTCATTTTTCATTTGCTCAATATGTTTGGCGAAAAATTTGTGAGGGAAGATATTACTTCAGCGTTTTTTGGTATGTGGCTCTCTACATTGGTATTACTACCGGTTGGCATATTTTTTACTTACAAGGCCATGCACGATTCGCAATTGTTCAACAAAGAGTTTTACTACCGCTTTTTCAGAAGCATCAAATCAATTATCAACAAAAAGAAATGGACAAAGGAGCAGAACTGATTTTTGACTTATCTTTATATCCATTCCGTTTGAGGATAAATATTGTTAAAGAACCTCTCCAGCAGTTCGAATAAGGCTTTAACAAGAACTACGGGGTTCATTGCCTTAATCTGCACACACTATACAAATGACGAACTGGAAAATCATTGGCTTTTTCTTTGCTGGAACCATATTTTTTTTACTGTTGCTTCAATTACAGGGAAAGCAATTAATTACACCATCATCTCCTTCAGGCATTCTTTCGCTGGAATTCAGCTATCATTCAACCCACACACAGGTCATTGCAACAGCATGGAGAAATTCACTGAGCGGCGCATTCCGCATTCATATGCTGCTGGATTTTTTTCTCATCCCCTTTTATGGACTTTTTCTTTACTCCACCTGCGGATATTTTTCAGTGCATTACCCACCGGGACGCGGTCAAAGAACTGGCGTGCTGCTGGCTTTTGGAAGTTTGCTGGCTATGTTTTTTGACGTGCTGGAAAATATTCTTATGGGTTTCTCCATACACATTGCTGTCACTTCCCTTACCTCTATGCTTACCGCAGCGATGGCGACAACCAAATTCTTATTGATAGGACTGGCGCTCTTATACATTATTTTTTCGGCTGTGTTAATGCTCCTGCGCAAAAACATGAAGCTGGGCAGCCCCTAATTGGCTCAGCCTTTGTCAGAACCTTCCATAAACGGTTGGACCAACAAAGGTTGATATATGCACGGGCTGATACGCTCTTATTTAAGCGCTCAAGCACCCGGTGCCGGCATAAAGAAACACCAGAAATGCCTAACGAAATGCCTGCGACATTTGCTCAATCTGCTTAACCGATGGTTTCCCGTCATGAATATAAGTTTGATATTTCAAATGCAGTTTTTCTCCTTCATGCAGCAATAATGGCCCGTCGAACAATACAGACGGAGTAAAGAACAGGTGTTGATCTGCCGTATACCAGATATACCAGGGAGAGGGATACCTTGGATTGTCAGGATGATCAAAAATGGTTATACCGGCCAGGTGCGCCGGTTCATCGGCAATTGAAGCGGTTACATCCATCCATGTCGCTTTCTCACCGTAACCGGTAGTGTCTTCGGTATTGGTCCATCCGTTGGATGCACGGAAGAGAGGTTGCTTAAGCGTAGCGGCGCCCCGTAATGACAAACCGGCGTATCCACCCCATTTTACTCCGCCATGTTTAGCCGGTTTTTCAAGATCAAGCTCAACTGTTTTCAGGGCAGTAAAAGATTGATCCCACGTAATAGCATATCCTTCAGAACCGAGCGGGGAACTGACATGCAGCACTCTTCTTTCTTCAATTGTTGGCCCGTTGTTGTCCTGGTAAGTAATACCTATCGTTATCCTGGCAGAAAAGTCCTTATACAATTTGCTGCTGACATTTTTGATGAGGCTGCGACCCTCGGAAATGCCGGCCTTTGGATCTTCTTCCCAGTAATTGATACCATTTATCTTTTTCCAGGAAAACCATAAGCCTCTGTGCCAGGGATGATCGGAAGGACGTTTAAATGCGATATCCTGCCCCGATGGGGTTCGCAGTGGATAAAAGTAGGGTTTGTCTTCCGCGGAGTTGAAGTTCAGTTGCCATAATACTGTGTCGTTCTGCAAAAGAGCGATGTGCCGGTCATCCCTGCTCCATTTTACGTTATCCGCTGCTGTGCGCGTTGCAGCAAAGCGGCAGCTTAACAAGACAATAATCGCTGGTGCTGCTAAAGCGGCATATATTATTTTCATAGCTATTTTTTTACATTTAATATCCCCCGCATAACCAGATAGTGACCGGGATAAGTACAGATATAAGGGTATTTTCCTTCTTTTTCAGGTGCTGTAAAATAAATGGCTTCCTTGCTGCGGGGTTGTAACAGACTGGTGTGATACAGCACCTTGCCGGATACCGGAATATACTGCATGTTGGCGCCTTTTAATCCCAGGTCCAGCGCTGCTTTCCCAATTTCATCTGCGGCGCCCGGAGAAACCAATAGCCAGTTGTGCTGCATGTCGTCATTATTATTAAACACAAGCCTGATCTTTTCGCCCGGTCTTATCGTAAACTGTTCAACATCAAACTTCAACCCAGGCTCTGTGCCTAATGTTAACGTGCGATCAGGGCCATTGCTCCAGGATGCCGGCATTTTTGTAACATGCTTGGCCGGCGCCACTGCTCCTTTAGAAGCACCAGCTTTTTCTACAATACTGTTATTAGTTACAGTTGCCTTTTTTTCGGGAATAAGCATTACACCCTCCTGTTTGAGATGCAGTCCCGCTCCTTTGGGAATACTATTCAGGCTGTAGTATCCGAAATTGTGCAGCAACGGCGATCCTTTTTCAGACAGGATACCGGCACATTTTATCTCGTGGATGTAGCCTTCTCTTAATCCATCCAGCACAAGCCGGGCAGAAAGCCCGTCTGAAGCAACTTTAATCGCCTTAATAGAACAGTTTTTTTTATCCTGCACTTCACTGCCGTAGGTCATGTGGTAGAGGTAATCAAAACCTGAAATTTCGTAGCTGTCCGGATTTTCAGCCGTTTCTTTTTTTACAGGTAAGGTAAATTCCAGTACGAAGCCATCGGGCATAGCTTTCACGGCTCTTATTTCAAAAGGCGTTTCCCCGGTCCATAGGAGGCGCTGGAGGCCCCAACGTTCGGGACCTGTGGAATGCCATCCCCTGTCAGACATACCTACATAGAGAGATTTATCCATTCCCCATTCGGTTCGAAGGATGCCAGACATAAATCCTTCCCTGAAAGGAAATACGGCGCCCTGGTACTCCCCGTTTATTTTTTCAAGAAACACACGAAATATTTTTGGATGCCCCTCATCGCCAACGAATACCTGGTCTTTAAAAAAAGGCCCGAAGGCTCCGGAAGTGTCCGCAATGATACTTGATGTAGAGATGCCTAAAATACCATGTGGAAACCGTACAGAAGGAAGCTTCATCCCGGGAACTTTTTTAACTGCTTCATGTAACATAGGCTCGTTCGTAGGAATATCCGAAGGTTTCAGATGAACGGTTGCCCCCGGTTTACCTGCTGATTTAAGGCTGGAAGGGTGTCCGAAAAAATCACCTTTCTCCACGTGGGTAATGTATCCGGTGCCTACCCATCCTCCCTGGTTCTCGGCATAGAAGATATCGCCATCGGCATTCAGTCCAATTCCGGCCGGAGAGCGGAGTCCAGCCGCATAAGGTTCTAATTTCCCATCCGGGCTTACCCTTATCATCCAGCCGCGCCAATCAGAATGACTTCCCATTTCACCGAAAAATGGCTCCCTGTTTGACATACCATTATCGGCGAGATTCAGATTAATATAAAAATAGCCATCCCTGCCAATAACCGGTCCGTGGTTATACTCACAATAGTTACCCGTTAGTGGCCAGGTACATACCGTTTCAAAGCCATCTGCCCGGTCATCCCCGTCAACATCAACGATTCGCGTAAGCTCCGCTCTTTGAGCAGTATACAGCGCCCCGTCTTTCCATGCCAATCCAAGTGGCTCGTGCAAGCCGGATGCAAATAGTTTAAACCATGGCCTGGGTCCGGATGGATTTTCAACCAGCCATATCTCACCTCTCCTTGTGCAAACAGCCAGGCGGCCATCGGGGAGCATTGCCATCCCGCCTACTTCAAGCAGTACACCTTCCGGCGGCCGGATGGTTTGTAGTTTATAAAAGTCATTTTCTGTCTGAGGCTTTTCGGCTGGCATCGGAGCATGATTATTATGCTGAGCTTCCAATATCGAAACAACCGAAATTTGCAGAACAAAAAGCAGCAATATGTTTAAACGGATTTTTTGATTTGTTTTCATAACCTATTCAATTTACCAGATGTATGACCACGTTAAACCCTGCGCACTTAATGCGCTTGCGGGAATTAATAATTCTTCTCTTCCATTGATATTCCTAAGAATAGCTCCACGCTGCTTCTTAGCGTCGAGACGCAGGTAGTAGCTTTTGTTGTTGATGGTATACAAACCGTCTTCAAGCTCCTCAATTTTATCACCTGCGGCAAGCCGGATCCATAGGTTGTCCCCTGCTGCATTATTGTCGAATTGCAGCGTCCTGGTTAAAACCCGGTCGTTATCCGATGGAACTGTGTGGTCGCTGATTTGCAATCCATTGAAAGCATAGTTAAAGACCGGGCGCCCTTGTTTGTCCAAAAAATATCCTTTGAACTTATACTCCTGTTGCATCAATTCCGGCCAGGGCGCCTGGTCGTTTGCAAGTTGTGCAAACAAGGGTTCGGAAGGGAGGCTGATCACACTGCCCAGAGGACGTGCCAGTTGAACTGCTCCGCGGCTTTCCCACATGGTTGTGGCATCAATAAAATCTCCCTTCCATAAACGAATAATAGAACCCTGTTCAAGATTGATACCATAGTGGATTTGTCCCGGTTCTCCAATAACGGCACAAACGGTCATTTTCTGGTCATTTTCACCTAAAAAGCATCGTTGCATAATGGTTTTGTTAACCGGGGTAACGACCAGCGGAATTTTACCATTTATGGGTACAGGTACAGGCATCAGCGTCTTCTCTCTTTCGGAATCCCCGAAGAAAGCATAGCGAATATCTTTGAACGCCATACGGTTATCGGTTGAAAAAGCAATCGGGCCTGTTTTGCTTTCACTTTTAAATGGTGCGTTGGAAGCAATATCAGGCAACATTATATCTTCATGGATAAGAACACCGTTTAGAGCAACCTGTAATAAACGTGCATTTGATTTTTTATTTCCGTTTGCATCAAATTGAGGCGCCTGAAAAACCACACGCAGGTGTTGCCACAATCCGGGTGCCCTTGCTACATTTGAACGGGGAGGGATATTCAAGGCACGCCGAATTTCACCAGCAACTGATTTGAAATTCTCATTGAGAATCGCTCCGCAGGCTTGTTCAATGGAATTTTTGTTGGTCCAGCTATCCGTCAGGCGGATCCCATATCTTCCCTGCAAATAAACGGTTACTGAAGCATGCGGAGCGAGCATAAAGTCAAATTCAAGCAGCATGTTCCCGTGCTCCATCTTCGTAAAAAGCGGGGCCTGGCTGTTGGCGGATGAAACAGTAACCAATACGCCTGCTCCTGCCTCCTCTTTCAATTTGCTCCTGAACGGGTTGTACCATATATCGCCTGCAATTTTCCAATTGGCTGTATTACCTGTAAAAGCCGTTTTATCTGTCAGCCCTATCTCCTGGTATGCTGGCTGGGCCTGTATTTGTACTGTGAGAAAGGCGCAACAGGAAAAGACAATTACATTGAACAAATAGTTGATTTTCATTTTGTCAGATATTTCTTTAATCAATAACCCGGATTCTGCTCAAGTTTGGGATTTCGTTGTATTTCGTTATCAGAGATGGGATAGAGGAGATGGTGCTCCTGATAAGTAGCTCCCCACGGATTGGTATGTCCCACAACGTCAACAAAGTTCACATTTCCTCCGGCACTTCCAACCGGATATAAACGTGTACGTTGAATGTCGGACCATAAACGATAGTCTAAGGCTAACTCACGATACCGTTCTTTCCATACTTCTTTAATGAATGCTTCTTTATCCAAAACCGACAATTGGTCTTCTATTACATTCCTGCTTGTATTCCAATATGCCCTGGCTCTTACATCTGTCAGATATTTTACTGCTTCCTGGGTAACCCCTTCTGTGAATGCAATTGCTTCTGCGGCAATGAGCAGCATTTCTGCATAACGATATACCCGCATGTCCTGTCCACCCCTGGCAGTTTCATACAGTGCAACTGTATCATAAAATAAATACGGAGCGTACTCACCAAATTCAAAGTGTTCCCCCTGTACATCAACTGATTTAAAAAATAGTTGCTGATTTTGAACTCTCAGATCCTTCGTTTCATCATATAGCTCAATATATTGATCGGTTGGCCTGTAAGCATTATAGGTTCGGGAATATTTTAAACCGGGGGGTCTTATACTGCCCGGGAGGGATACGCTCGGGCTCGAAACGCCATATATTACCGGGTCAAACTCTATAGAAAAAACATATTCACTTTCCTTATCTGAAGTGCGCATTACATTATAGGCGCTTTTTTCTGGTAAAGCTCCATTTTGGATGAGCTGATAACTGCCGCTATTAATAATCGATTTTGTTATCGCTGCAGCTTTCGCATAGTTGCTTTCTATACGTAAAGGGTAGCCAGACATTTGTAAGTATACATCAGCCAACAAAGCAGAAGCAGAGCCCTTCGTAATTCGAAAGTTATTTGTTACAAAATTATTGTTAGATAGATTGCCCTGGTTAACCGCCCATTCTAAATCTTCAACGATAAGGTTGTACACTTCGCCTATCTGTGCACGATCCACATAAATACCTTCAGTATTAAAATAGGGCTCTGTAACAAGAGGAACTCCACCAAAATTTTTTACCAGGAAAAAATAATTAAATGCTCTAAAGAATTTTGCCTCTGCCAGTAATTGATTTTTTTCAACATCGGGTATACCGGGAATATTCGGAATATATTTGATTGCCGTATTGGCTATTGCAATAGCACTGTAGGCGCTTGACCACCATCTGTCCAGGTACTCCGACATATTTTGCGCGTTGAATGATAGATTCTGTGCACGGAGCGGTTCAATTCTTTCCCCTTTAGCCTCATTGTCAAACAGTCCTGATATGTATCCTCCCATCATTACAATACTCCCTGTAAAACCACCCGGATCGTAGAAACCGGTAGCACCGCTTTTATAAAGTGTATTTACAAAACTTCTACCTTCTCCGGCCGACTGAAAAAACTGATCTAAGGACTGCTCACTTTTAGGTTTTTCAACCAGAAATCGCTCGCAGGAAACCATTAACAACGCTGTAATAATAAATATATACTTTTTCATGATTAATTCAGTTTTAATTATTTAAAGCGGACATTTATCCCGAATGTGAGTGTCCTCGCTTTGGGGTATTCATAGAAAAAGATATTCTGTCCAAAATTATCACCATGCCAAGTTGAGGATTCCGGATCATATCCTTTAAAGTCTTTGGAATGGATAACAAACGCATTTTCCAAACTCAAACTGGCTCTTAGCTGGCTTAACCCCATTGTGGCAAGCATTCTTTGACCAAAGTTGTACCCTACTGAGAACAGGTTGCCTCTGATATAAGAGCCATCGCAAATCCAGCGGGTGTCGGGCTGAAGGTTTTGCCCGGAAAGTACGGTGTGACGGATCTGTTGAACCATTGTATTCTGCTTATCAGACGCCCAGGCATCGTATAACTGAGTGCTAATCCCGTTAGTGAGTCCCTGGCGATCCTCAGCGGTAGCAAGAAATTGTTGCATGATGTCGGCTCCCAAAGAAACCTGCAAATCTATCAAAGCGTCAAAACGCCCGATATTAAACCGGTTAAAAAGCCCTCCGGTAACATCTGGGATTCCTTTCCCGATAATGGTTTTCTTGGTAGACCGTTTTGCTTCTCCCGGAATGGCGCCAACCTTAGCCGCCTCTTCTGCCTCATCACTACCCCACACTCCAGCTCTTTCGTACCCCCAGAATGAGTTAACAGGCTCACCTACCCGTAAGATGGTCTGGCTTCCCGCAACCCAGTTCGGACCGGGAAAAATATCTTCATTGTTTAGTCCAAGACTTTCAATCCGGTTTTTATTATAATTGAAGTTAAGGGTGGTTGACCAGGTAAGATTTTCAGTATTTATATTCCTGGTAGTTAATTTAAGATCAATACCTTTATTGGATACTGAGCCAATATTGTCTGTAATCGAACCAAAACCTGTAGAAGTAGGTATAGGACGGTTCAGGATCAGATTATAGGTTAATTTACTGTAGTAATCCGCTTCCAGCAACAGCGTCTGATTAAACATAGTTACCTCAATCCCTCCGTCGAACTGCCGCGTTCTCTCCCATTCAAGATCAGAATTTGGAAGACGCTGTGCAAAGCTTCTGGCTACTCTTTGCCCGCCGATCAGGGTTGTACCAGAGCCAATGGTTGCCAGCGAACGATACAAACCGATTTCTGTATTACCGGTAACGCCAAAAGATGCACGCAGCCGAAGGTGATCTATAGCTTTCACATTTCTCATGAACTCTTCATTCGAAACCAGCCAGGATACCCCACCCGATGGGAAAAAGCCGTATTTATTGTTCTTTCCGAAACGGGAAGATCCGTCCATTCTTCCTGAAAAAGTAGCGGTATACCTGTCTTTATAGGTATAAGTGGCACGGCTGAAATAAGAGTTCATTGACCAGTCGTTGGCATAGGATGTTGACGGATTTTGAGTTGAAGCTGCACCTATATTATTAAAATTGAAGAAATCATTGGTAAAGCCTCTTGCGCTCATAGCGTTTCCGCTGGCAAGGTTTTGTTGCCAGCTTGCCCCTAACACCCCGTTCAGCCGGTGCGATCCAAACTCACGGGCATATGTAAAATAATTCTCATTCTGCCAGTAAGTTTGTTTCCCATTGCTGATCCGGGCATAGCCATCAGGGAAGCCCACAGTGATCATATCAGTAGGTGCATAATACCTGTCCTCTGATAAATAGTTATTGATACCGACCTGGGATCTGAATTGAAGGTAAGAAGCCAATTTAAAATCAAGAAACAAGTTGCCAAACAGCCGCGTTCCGTTGACCAGGTTATCTTCCTCCAGGAGCCGGTGTACGGGGTTGGGCTGTCCTTCGAATGTGAAGCCGGAGATCTCCGTGCTGTTAGACCATGTACCATCGGGCCATTTAACAGGAAAGATGGGAGGCACTTCAGTTATGGCTCTTGAGGCATGAAAACCGCCACCCGTTTCGGAAACGTTATTTGCCCATGTTTTGGTTATCGTTGTATTTGTTCCCAAAGACAACCACTTCGCCAGTGATACATCGTAAACCAATTTAACACTTGCACGCTTTGTCCATGAATTGAGATAGATTCCTTCTGCATCAGTATAATTCAGGAAAGCGCCGAAAGCACCGGACTCACCTTTGGACCTGATACTAAGTTGGTGATTGTGGGTAAGCGCTGTTCTTGTAGCCTCTTCCTGCCAATCTGTATCATATAACGGGTTACCCTGCGCGTCGAAAATCCGCCTGTCACTTAAATCTATTACCGGTTCCTGGCCCGGAGCATAATTTTTGAAAATGGGCGCATTTTCATAACCGATCCGTTGCACTTCCATGAATTCTTTAGCATTCATTACATCAATTTTCCGTGCCAATCTACCCATACTGAAATCACCATTATATTCGAGTCTCAGTCCGTTTTCAGTACCTCCTCTTTTAGTAGTTACCAATATTACCCCATTGGCACCTCTTGAACCATAAATAGCTGTTGCTGAAGCATCCTTGAGTACTTCAATACTTTGAATGTCGTTCGGATTCATGGTCTCAATATTATCCAGAGCCACTCCATCTACTATATACAAGGGATTTGTGGATGCATTGATCGTACCAATCCCGCGAATAACAACACGGTTACTCCCGGTCGGGGAACCGGAATTTGTAGAGATCTTTACGCCCGACACTTTGCCTCTCAGGCTTTGCAATGCATTAAATCCGGGGTGTTCCTCTAATTCCCTTCCCGAAACCACGCTGACCGACCCGGTCACTTCGCTTCTTCGCTGGACTCCGTACCCGACAACAATTGTTTCTTTAAGGCTTTGAACATACGCCTCTAAAGTAACATCAATTACCGACCGCCCGTTTACCGTTATTTCCCGGGAAGTGTAGCCGACAGATGAAAAGATCAAAACCTCTGCTCCATCCGGGAGAACGATCGTATATTCTCCGGCTGACCCGGTTGCAACACCTGCAGTCGTTCCTTTTACAATGATGTTTGCACCGGGGATCGGTTTCCCACTTTCAAGCTCCGAAACTTTACCGGAGACAGTTTTTTTCTGTGCATAGCTGCTACTCCACGCAAACAGGCATAGCACTAAAAAATAGCTAAAACGTGTTAATTTTTCCATCGTAGTGGTTTTGGTTTTATTTTAGTAGATACTGATTTTTATCGGGTTATTTGATCAGCAGATCGCCAAGCGTGTTTTCCAAAAAGCGCAGGCTCCGTTCCGCTTCATCAATCGTTCCGCACTCCACGCTTAGAAAGATTTCCCTGTTCACAGGCTCCATGATCTCAAAAACCTTATCCCAGTTTACCATGCCTTCGCCACATGCGCAGCCAACAGGAGTGCCAAATACCTTTCCTCTTTCTTTTTCTCCGTGGCTCATGCTGATGTCTTTGGCATGAATATGATATACGTGGTCCCGCACGACCTGAAGTCCGTCGTAGGGGTCTTCTATACCGGCCAGGTACGAGTTTCCGGTATCCCAGTTAACGCCTATCCAGGGAGATTTTACCAGGTTAACAATCCGCATTAAGCCTTCTGCAGTGCTGGTATAAACACCATGGGGTTCAATACAGATATATACCCCATGCCTTTGAGCGGCCAGGTTGGCCTTTGTGAGCGTGTATTTCATCACTTCATGTGCGAAATGATCATCCATCCAGTCGGGTTTTATCATTTCATCAGTGTTTACGAAACGGGTATTCAGTGTATCGGCAAGGATAATCGCGCGGGTAAGGCGGCTAACCGCAGCTTCGGGCTTCATCAGTGGGCTATGCCCGCTTAGGCTGCTAACGATAATGCCATAGCGATCACAGGTCTCTTTCATCAGAAGCGTATCCTCCTCCATTGAAAATGAATGAAAGTATCCTACCTCGCTCAGTAATTCCCAGCCGGTATGCACCATAGGTTCAATGTAACGGTAGCCGAGGTCTGCCGCCTGCCTGACACCTGCTTCAAATCCCATGTCTGCGCTGCGGCAGTACTCCATGTTAAGTGTAATTCTAAATTTCGCCATTGTTATTTTTTTAGTGATGATATTTTAAGTGATGACACTTTTTTCAGGGATCGTATTTTAAGCATGCCGAAAGCCACGATCAGCACCGCAGGGATCGCAGATATAAAGAGCAAGGTGCGAGCTCCCGCTGCAAGCTTCACTTGTTCGGGCAATAATCTATTGTCCGTTGCGGCAATGAAGGTGAGCTGGTGGTCATACAACTGACCAAAATACGGCAATACAAGGGCCGTTGACAGCAGCCCTGCACCTCCCATTAGCGACAACCCAAGCGGGCCCGTTTTGGGCAGCTTCTCCGATACGAACCCGATCATTGTGGGCCAGAAAAAGCAAATACCTATTGCAAAAACTCCTGCAGCAGCAAACGTAACATAACCTTGAGCAGAACCCAGCCAGTATAACCCAATGAAAGAAAATATAGCAGAAAACAGCAACAATCCTACAGGAGATAGCCTTTGCAGGATAAACCCCGCATTTGCCCGCCCCACTGTCATGATACCGTTGATGAAAACCAATAACAATATGGAAGGCACGCCAACTGCAGAGAGCAATTCAACGATCCATTGATTTGTGCCAAGTTCCGTAGCGGCCGTAAGGAACATGCAAAACAGCATAAAAATAAAAAGTGGCCGCAGGCACTCCCTAATCATTTCCCTGTTTGAAACGCCCATTGAAACACGTTCGGACCTGGGGAACTGCTGCTTCAGGAACATGGCCCCATATACAATAGTGGGGGGCAGCATTACCACCATCTGTATTTTCCAGCCAAGATCCAACAATGTCAGCAGGTAAGCCAGCACGCCACCGATCACTATCCCGGCGGGAAACCAGATATGCCACGCGTTGATTTTTCTTATTTTGTCGGTAGTATACATACTGCTGACCATTGCATAGCTGGCTGATTCAACGAAACCATTTCCCAGGCCCACGAACAGAGTTGACACAAAGAGTGACCAGTAGCCGGTGGCATAAATGGTTAGAATAATTCCGGCAACGTGGCCGACAAATGCCAGTATATACATTTTTCCCAATCCTATCACATCACATAGAAGCCCGCCGATAAGCATAGCAGCCGTAAATCCCCAGAATGCCGCGGAAGCTATTTCGCCGATCGCTTTTGGAGTGAGCCCGAACGCTTCGCCCAATGGACCCATAAGATTTGCTCTGATAGCAAAAGTGAGTGCTGTAACAACGAGGGCAAGGCTACATGCATTGAAAAGCCGCCTTTTGTTGATAGCTGTTTCCATATATCGAATAGTATTAACCCCGTTATCCGGATAACACAATACTATTTCAAAAAAAAAATATAACTGTTCAATTAATTTCAATGAAGAAATTTGCACAAAATGAGGATCAGTGAGAAGTGATTAGCTTTTTAAGTGAAGATAACGGTAGGCGGTGGGTGAACACCCGTATTGCTTCCTGAAAACAGTTGAGAAATACTGACTGCTTGTAAAACCACAATCATAACAAATTTCATTAATACCCCTGGCATGCTGGCTTACAAGGATATCCGCTGCTATTTCCAGCCGTATATGCGTGAGATAATTCATAGGTGTCATATTAGTCAATTGCCTGAAATAATGTACAAAACGGGTAACCTTCAGTCCACAGTATTCGGCCATATGCTCCAGTGTCCAGGGTTCGAAATAGCTTTTGCGCAGATCTTTGATAAAAAGCCGCACTGTTCTGCTGCTGTTCACTAAACTCTCGTCCCATTGAAAAGGGCCATTTCTGAAAAATTCAAGGAAATGCATCAGTAACTCATTGATATAAATAGCAATCCAGGACTCTTTTTCTCCCGATTTGTCGCAGGTAATCACGTTACCAATTTTTTGAAAGCATTTCCTGATCTCCTGGTTGGTTTTCCAGATAGGTTGTTCGTTTTGACGCAACATCCCGGTAAGTTCATTAAGGTCTTTTGCTGTAAGGGTTATCCATGGAGGCCATTTCCATTCCTGGTGAGGACAGCGTACCCCTACATCCAGTATAACCCAATACAGCTTACCTATCCCGATATAAGGATCACCCAGCTTATGCGGCTGCCAGGGCCGTGTAATGGTAACCTCGTTGGGATGAATAATATACTGATCATTACCAAGTGAGAATGGCATGGTGCCTGTTTCAAGAAAAGTGATCTCGATCCCCTCATTTCTGTGCCAGTTCAAACCCCAGTCCTGTGGAAAGGTAGCATCCCAATAACCAACACTGCTTACACAAGGTAAGACCCCGTTTTCCATTTTGTAAGTTGCCGGGTAGCTTGAACGCGCCCACGCCTCAAGCGTTACCCTTCCTTTTTTCCAGGCTGCCACAAGTGGCTTGCAGGTGTCGGAATAGTATATTTTATTCAGTTCCTGATAAGATGGCCTGATACTTATCATCTCAATAAATTTATGGCATGCAATTGCTATAAAGATAAATTAAATTTCCTTTTAACCACAAAACTGGAAAGTAAGAGGCGCATTTCAACTTAGCCAGGCGGTGCGGAAGCAAAACAGATGTTGATACAATCACCCCCGAAAGCAATGAATGGAAAACAAGTCCATTATATAATTAATCTTGTTGTAACAATATTCAACAATGAAGAGATGTTCACCATAAAAATCAAATCCACATAGCCCTCTAATTGGCTCAGCCTTTGTCAGAACCTTCCATAAACGGTTGGACCAACAAAGGCTGATATATGACTTGCAATACGATTGCAAATATAAAGCGCTGCGTCTTACAAGCATAAAACCAATCCTAAAAAAATTGCAAATTTTTTTACAGCAGTATTTATAACAACAGCTTCCCTTGCTGAAGTTGCTGCTTTGTATGGCAAAAACCACCTAATTTCGTTCCTCCGTCTCTTTCATCTTAAAATTTCAGATCATGCAAGTATGGAAAGATTACCAGCAAAAAAACAAAGACCGTTTTTTAAATGAATTGCTGGACCTGTTGCGTATTCCTTCAGTAAGCGCCAATAGCGAGCATAAAAAAGACATGATAGCATGCGCCGAAGCAGTTAAACAAAAATTATTGGAAGCAGGCGCTGATAAAGCTGAAATATTTTCAACAGAAGGCCATCCTGTAGTATATGCAGAAAAAACAGTTGATGCATCCAAACCAACGGTGCTGGTATATGGCCATTATGATGTACAGCCTCCGGACCCTCTTGATCTATGGAATAGCGGTCCTTTTGATCCGGTAATTAAAGACGGAAAAATTTTCGCCCGCGGATCCTGCGATGATAAAGGACAATTTTATATGCACGTGAAAGCACTGGAAACATTGGTTAAGACCAATACATTAACTACGAATATTAAATTCATTATTGAAGGAGAAGAAGAAATCGGATCTCCCCACTTAGCCAAATTTGTTGCATCCAATAAAGCTTTGTTAAGTGCCGATGTAATACTGATCAGTGATACTGCAATGATCAGTATGGATACGCCTTCGCTGGATACAGGCGTACGCGGGCTGTCATATATAGAAGTAGAGGTAACAGGAGCTAACCGCGACCTGCACAGTGGGGTGTACGGTGGTGCTGTAGCCAACCCCATAACAATGCTTGCTAAAATGATCGCTTCCTGCCACGATGAAAACAACCATATCACCATTCCCGGATTTTATGATGGTGTGGTAAATGCAACAGAGGAAGAACGAAAACTGATGGCTGAAGCTCCTTTTGATGAAGCAGAATATAAAAAAGATCTTGGAGTGGAGGCATTGTGGGGCGAAAAAGGATATACTACCAATGAAAGAACCGGTATCCGCCCAACACTGGAACTCAATGGCATTTGGGGCGGCTATACAGGCGAAGGTGCAAAAACAGTATTACCCGCAAAAGCACATGCAAAAATATCAGCACGGCTTGTACCCAACCAGTCATCGGCAGATATAACAGACAAATTATTGAAATATTTTAAAAGCATCGCCCCGGCCGGGGTAACTGTAAAGGCAGAAGAACATCATGGCGGTGAACCCTATATGACACCGGTTGATTCAACTGCCTACCGCGCCGCAGCCAAAGCAATTGAAACAACTTTTGGAAAGGCTCCCATACCGGTTCGCGGCGGGGGAAGCATTCCGATATGTTCTCTGTTTGAGAAAGAACTGGGGATTAAAATTGTATTCATGGGATTTGGGCTCGACAGCGATAATCTCCATTCGCCAAACGAAAAGTTCGACCTTTTTAACTTTTATAAGGGCATAGAAACCATCCCCTATTTTCACCGGTATTTTGCTGCTGAACAAACTAAAAATCCGTGACACGCTTAAGTTTATAGAAGTGAACAATAAAAAAGGTCTTATTCCTCATCCTATGTTCAGTATAGTGAAAGGCAAAATTGAAAAATGGGAAATTATGCAATAGTTTGTCATCACATTAACCTGAAATCGTCTCCGTCAAACAATCCTTTATCGCTGAGCTTCAGGTGGGGTATAACCAGTAAAGCCATAAAGGACAGGGTCATATAGGGTGCCGACAGGGTTGACCCAAGCGCTTTGGCTGCCCGGTCAATAGCGGCATATTGTCCTGCCACCCGGTAGCCGTCTTCATTGCTCATTAAGCCGCCTACCGGTAAGGGCAATATACTATTTCCGGGATCGCCGTCTCCGGACCAGAGACTGACTCCCCCCTTATGCGCAATAATCATGTTTACAGCATTGCAAATGGAAAGATCATCGGCGCCAACAGCAACAATATTATGGCTGTCGTGTGCAACCGAAGATGCGATGGCTCCTTTCTTTATTCCAAAATTTTTAATGAATCCCTTTGCAACAGGAGCTTCTTTGTAACGGTTAACCACCACTATTTTCAATATATCATTCGCAGGATCGGGTTCGGACAACAATTTTCCTTTCAGCCACTTATTGGTAATCAATTGCCCATCCAGCGCTTCAATTACTGGTAATACCGTGTTGGACCCGGCAAGATAAAAGTCATTTACAGCCTTCGGGCTACAGGAAAAATGATTAATCACCGTATGGTTTTCTGCATTATTACCAGGCAGGTGAATCAGACTCGTACCATTTTGTGCTACGCACTCACCTTTAATATAGGTTTGCAATACCTCAAAACCAACCAGGTCTTTAACCAATACAAAATCCGCACTGTCGCCTTCCCGGAGCAAGCCCACTTCGAGCTTATAATGTAAAACGGGGTTAATACAGGCCGCGCGTACTATTTTAAACACATCAATGCCTTTATCCACCGCCCTTGCACACAACTGGTTAATATGTCCTTCAAGCAGGCTGTCGGGATGCTTGTCATCACTGCAAAACATTATCTTTTCCGGGTAGTGGTTCAATAAATCAATTAATGCATCAAAGTTTTTGGCTGCACTCCCTTCCCTGATCAGAATGTGCATACCCTGATTCAATTTATCCAATGCCTCTTCTTTTGTAAAGCATTCATGATCAGTTGAAATACCGGCATCTATATATTGCTTCGCCTGCTTACCCCTGAGCCCCGGCGCATGCCCGTCTACCGGCTTGTTTAATTTATGAGCAGCAGCAATTTTTTTCATTACCCCGGTGTCTCTCATCAAAACGCCCGGGAAATTCATCATTTCGCTGAGGTATTTAATTTCATCCCGCTGCAACAGCTTTTCAATATCCCCGGCATTTAACTCCGCGCCAGCCGTTTCAAATTCAGTAGCGGGAACACAACTGGGTGCACCAAAGAAAAAATAGAAAGGAACTTTTTTGCCATCATTGATCATATATTCTACCCCCTTTATACCGCATACATTTGCAATTTCATGGGGATCACTTACGGTGGCTACCGTACCATGAACCACTGCCAGCCTCGCAAACTGCGAAGGCGTCAGCATGGAACTTTCAATATGGATGTGCGCGTCAATAAAGCCAGGTAGAATAAAAGGAAGTTCCTCCTCATTATTATCCCCGTCTCCTGCTTTATGTATTGCCTGTATTTTACCCCCGGTAAAAGAAATTATTCCCGGAAAAATGGTTTGCCGCAAAACATCTACAATCCGGCCCTTAATTTGAGTAATACCAGGCATGTTAAAAAGATTTAATGATCCGGCAACAAGTTAAATGATAAACAGACAATATAAACCGTTCGGAAAAACCTATTTTTGGCAAAACCAATTAAAAATAAATCAATGAAAAAATTAAGATTTGCGATACTGACCATTGTTACCTGTGTTTCGGCGATATACGCCCAGGCACAAACAGTTGATGAGTTACAAACCAGCTATATTAACGCATTGGGCGGAAAAGAAAAAATTGACGGGTTGAAAAATATAGTTATGGAAACCAGTATGCAGGTAATGGGGATGGAACTTCCTGCCAAAATATGGATCGTTTATAATACAGCTACCCGCCAGGAAATAGAAGTGCAGGGACAAAAAATAATCACTTTCATCGGAAAGGATAAAGGATGGTCCATTAACCCCTTAATGGGTAGCGCAGATGCGCAACCATTGCCAGACGAAGCAGTGAAAAGTGCAGCAGGATCATTAAGTGCCGGCGGCGAGTTAACAGCGTACAAGGCGAATGGTTACAAAGCCACTTACGCAGGAAAAGATACAATTAACGGAACAGCGGTATATAAGATTCAGTTAAGCAAAGGGGATGTATTGTCCACTATTTATCTGGATACCGCCAGTTATTATCTTATACGCAGTATTACAAAAGCAACCGTCATGGGCCAGCAGGTTGAGCAAACTACCAATTATTCAGATTACAAAAAAACACCGGAAGGATTTCTTTTCGCCTATAATACAGTAATCAGCAACCCTATGGTGGGAGAGATCAAAGCCACCATCACAAAAATAGATGTAAACGCTTCACTCGATATCAAAGAATTGGAAAAAACAAACTAAGCAATACTGGTCAAAAGCGAGAGGTGAGAAAAAGAAAAATCCTTAATTTTCTCTCACCTTTCTATGATGCTTTTTTATGAGTATTGAGCATTTCAGTAAACTGTATTATTTTCCTGTGCAGTTCCTCGGGTTTAAAAGGTTTAGGCACATAATCATTAAATCCCTTACTGAGTAAATCTTCCTTTATGTTTTCATATGTAGCGGCGGTAAAGGCAATAATCGGAACATAGGGGTGTGTGTTTCTAATTTCAGCTACGGTTTGGGCCCCATCCATTTCCGGCATTTCCAGGTCAATCAGCAATAAATCCGGATGATGCTGATAAAAAAGCTCAACAGCCCTCACACCGTTTTCGGCTTCCACCACTTCAATATTCCATTTTTGAAGAAATCTTTTCGCAACGATCATATTGATCGGATTGTCTTCTGCAAGCAGCACTTTTACTCCTTCCAGGCTGGAAAGTCCCTTCAGTTTATTTTCATCAACATACGATTTTTGCCGCTGTGCGATTTTAAAACCCAGTGTAAAATAAAAAGTACTCCCGGTTCCCACATTGCTTTCTGCCTGCAGGTTGCCGCCCATTTGCGCAACTATTTTTTTGCTTATGGCAAGTCCAAGCCCTGTACCTCCAAATTTCCGGGTTGTTTCTATATCGGCCTGCGTAAAACTTTCAAATATCTGCCGCATTTTACCTTGCGCAATACCTATGCCGGTGTCTTTAACTGCAATATATATATCGGTGTTGTGGCTCCTGTAGTTTAATACCTTTACCTCAATGGTAATCGTTCCTTTTTCTGTAAACTTAATTGCATTGGCCAGCAGGTTATTCATTACCTGGATCAGGCGCATTTCATCTCCAAATACTTCCAGGTCCGCATTGTTGTCAACTTCAATCTGAAGCGCAAGATTTTTTGCCGCAATCGGAGCAGTAAAAGAAGCGACTACTTTTTGCAAACATGCTTTCACATTAAAGGGAGTACTTTCAAGTACCATTTTTCCAGCTTCTATTTTACTAAAATCAAGAATATCATTTACCAGTTGCATCATGTGTTCTGAAGAATATTTGAGTACCTCAAAGCTCTGCTTTTGCGAGGGCAGATACTCCTCGTTCAATACGATATTGGTAGTGCCTATAATGGCATTTAAGGGTGTTCTGAGTTCATGACTCATATTCGACAGGAACCTTGACTTTACCTGTACTGCCTTTTCTGCTTTTTCTTTGGCTTTTAATATTTCAAACTCGGCAATTTTTATCTCTGTAATATCAAGGATACTGATTTTACAATAATTAAACTCCCTGTGTGAAAAAGGTACAATGTTTACATATGCAAAAAAAGGGGTATCATCTCTTCGCATGAAATCCATATTACCATACCAGGGAGATTTTTTCGCAAACTGCTGTTTTCCCTGCACCACTATATGCTCTTCCATTATATTGCCCAAGAGTTGCTTGGCAGCAGTGCCCAGTATTTCCTCCTTGCTTGTAAATCCAAACACTTCCATAGCCTTCCTGTTGCAACCGGTTATTACCATGCTATGGGTATCAACGATAAACACGCTGTCTAATGACGTATCATATACCGTATCCTTAAATCGTGTTTCGTCCAGTAATTTTTCTTCATTGATTTCCATTGTTTTTAAGATATAGTAAGTAAAGCATGCTGTTATCACCAGTGACAGGCTAAGATTTGAGCTGAACAAAGCGCTGTATTGCTCTGTGCTGATGGTTTGAACATTACTTACGTAAGGCGCTACAATAAAAATTAAAGCCGCAGTAATAAACGTTACTACTGATGTCAATATCAGCTCTTCATAATTTTTGCGAATATCAATCACAAAAATAAGAGCCAGTAAAAAAGGAAAATAATACATGTGTTCTCCCGCCTTTAACCCTTCGGCATAACTAATGGCAAACAAATAAAGATTAATGGTAATTATGCCCAGCACCTTTGCAAACACCCTTTTGCCATCTTTATTTAAAAAATAGCATGCCGATAATAAGATGATGGAAGTGATATTAAGAGAAACACTTATGTACAATCCATGCAAAATATTCAGCAGTACTGAAATCAGATTTACACCAATGCCGAAAAAGATAAAGATAATGAGCCTTTGTACATTCTTATTTTCTTCATGTCCTTTTGCAGGATCAATACCACTATTTAAAATACTGTAGCAAAAAGATACTAATCTGTCCAAAATGTTCGTTTGCATAACCTGAGATGATGAATTTTCTCATTAAATAATTATTCAACGCAAAAGATAAAACGCCTTTGTGGTTTACAAATTGTGATAATGTATAATGAAGATCAGAAAATAGCATTCTATTTCTCACCGGAGCTTGATACCGCGTTCCTGCAGGAATTGTACGGAGAGGATCTGCAGCAGGCCGAATTGATTTTTGAATCCACCATGCAACAGTTGCGCAGTGAGTTGCCATTGGTGGAAAGCAGGTTCCGCGATGGGGATACAGCGGGATTAAAAAAAGTGGTCCACAAAATAAAACCCCTGTTCGGATATGTTGGTCTTAATGAAACCATGCAGGAATTTGCATCCTTTGAAGCGGTATGTGCACAGGCTGCAACGATGGCTGAAGCAGAAAGCGGATTTCATCATATCATAGCCATCAGCCTTGAAGCGATAAAGATCACAGAAAATGAAATCAGGCGATTGAAACAATACAATACCCAATAGCTATGAAGTACCAAAGCATTATTGTTGAAGACCTGCAGGTTGCTGCCGAATTCCTTAAAAGGTTTTGTGAAAAATCGGGCGTTATAGACGTTGCTCATCATTTTCTTAACGCAGAAGATGCCCTCCTTTTTTTAAAGGACAATGTTATTGATCTTATTTTTCTGGATGTTGAAATGCCTGATGCCAGCGGGTTTGAACTGTTAGATCAACTGGTATATACGCCACAGGTGATCCTTACTACTTCCAAAACAGAATACGCTTATGATGCATTCCAGTACAATGTTACAGATTACCTTAAAAAGCCATTCACCTATCAGCGCTTCCTGGAAGCAGTACAAAAAGTAAGTAAAAAAACAGAGCAGCTAAATGGTAATTCCGAACAGGACCATATGTTCATAAAAACCGATGGCAAACTTATCCGGCTGCACAATGATGATATACTCTTTATTGAAAGCATGGGCGATTATGTAAAATTCATCACTCCCGCAAAAAAATACATTACCCACAACACCATTAAAAATTTAGAAACAAAGGTCAATCCGCAGGTGTTCATGAAAGTGCACCGTTCCTATATTGTAAATTTTACCAAGATCAACGATATACAGGAAAATGTTTTATTCATAAACGGCAATATGATACCCATCAGCAAAACCCATAAATCGGGCGTAATGCAAAAGATCAATATTTTGTAAACATTTTTTCGGCTATCCTTGCATCATGTCCGTAAATATCATCCCTGAAATTCAATTCGCCGTTTGAATCTACCCAGGATGTAAAATAGCCGATGAATACCTTTACCGGCTCCTTCAACGTAACATATTTTTCCCTGCCGCTGTTCATAGCCGCTGTTATTTTCGATCTGGTCCAGGTACTGTCGTTGCGCAACAGAAATTCAGCCAGCTTCCGGGGTTCATCCAAACGTATACATCCGTGGCTGAATGCTCGCCGGGTTTCGCCAAATAAGCTTTTCTGAGGGGTATCGTGCAGGTAAATGTTATAGCTGTTGGGAAACAAAAATTTTACCCTGCCCAAAGAATTATTGGGTCCGGGCTTTTGCCGTACTATGGGCATAGTGCCCGAATAGTCCGTAATCTCCATATTATGCTGGTCAATATAATTTTTATTCTTCGCCATGCCCGGCATAATTTCGTTTTTCACAATACTCGCCGGAACATTCCAGTAAGGACTGAATACAACATACTTCAAATCGCCGCTAAATACAACGGTATTATGCTGTGTAGTTCCCACCACCACATTCATGCTGAATGAAAGGTTCCCATTTTCAAACACATGCAATTTAAATTCGGGAATATTCACCAGCAAATAATCACTGTTTATCTCCGCGGGAACCCAACGCATTCTTTCCATATTAACCAGCATCTTGCGGATAGCAACCTGTGGTGGCTCATTCATTTTACGAAGTGTGGCAGCCCCTATAACACCATCATCCTGCATGCCGTGCCTTAGCTGGAATTTTTTGACTGCTGCTTTTAAGGCATCCGTGAATAACCATGAACTATCGGCCGAATCCATATCCTGCAAAAGCAGTAGCCTGCGTTTTATGGCGGCAATGACGGCTGCACTGTCGCCTGATTCCAGCTTTTTTTCGCTGGTAACAAGCGGTTGCCATTCTCCTTCTTTTTCTATGGCATAATAATCCAGCAATTTTTGTTTTAAGCGTTTGTAATAAATATTTACCGGTTCATAACTGTCAATCTTTTTACCATTATGAGCGATCAGGGAATCAAGCAGCGCCACTTCGTTTATTTTTTTTCTGGGGATATACCATTTCAGATCGGCTGCATTTAAATTGTTATCTCCCTGGTAGGCTTTAGTTGCATAATGAAAAAACTGGGCTGTGAGCGACAACTCCGCGTTTAAGCGGTCATTATTGTTCAACGGAACAAAATGTCCTCCGGTTTTTAAAGTGTCAAACACCTGTTGCAGTACAGGATTGTACACACTGCTGTCTCCGCTATACGCGATGTAATCACTCTGCATGTTAAGAAAATTGTATGCCTGCTCAGCAGGTCCGTCATTGAAAAACCAGGCATACTGGTAATTGCGTGCATTATAAAAACTACGGAACTGGTTGGCCAGGGTATCGGAATACTGCTGCTGCTGAATATATTGCTCCAAAGCCAGGCTATCAAAAAACAACTGGGTATAAGCGTTAGACACGGTAATGGTAGTATCTCTTTTTTCAACCACAGGATCTTCATTACCCGGGCTGCGGCAGGAAAAAAGAAAAGACAGCGCCATAAAAAACAAAACAAGCTGTTTCATGCCTGGAAATTAACAATACATATTCGTTCAATCTAAAAATCGTTCTCTTCGCCGGCTATATCCGGTCTTCTGTCACGGGTTCGTTGCAGAGCCATCTCATAACGCCAGTCGGCTATTTTTTTGGGGTCGCCACTCAGCAAAATTTCCGGCACCTTCCAGCCCCTGTATTCAGCCGGACGCGTATACACCGGTGGCGCCAGTAAATCATCCTGGAATGAATCAAAAAGCGCAGACGTTTCATCATTCAAAACGCCAGGCAGCAAACGCCCAACGGCATCAACCAGTATAGCTGCAGGCAGTTCCCCCCCGCTTAGTACATAATCACCTATTGAAATTTCTTTTGTCACAAAATGCTCCCGCACTCTTTCATCAATGCCCTTGTAATGACCACAGATCAGCAGCAGGTTTTGCTGCAAAGAGAGCTGATTGGCTGTTTTTTGATTGAATTGCTCTCCATCAGGAGTAAGATAAATGATCTCATCGTAAGACCTGCTTTTGGATAAATGTTCAATGGCATTTACCAAAGGTTCACACATCATTACCATTCCTGCGCCACCCCCATACTGGTAATCATCTACCTGTCCGTAAGCGTTTACTGCCCATTGCCGCAAATGATGCACTTCCACATTCAGTAAACCCTTGTCCATGGCCCGCTTCATTATTGAATGTGAAAGCGGGCTTTCCAATAATTCCGGCAATACCGTAATAATATCTATGTGCATACCGCAAAGATAGACGCAGCAAGCTCAAAATGAAGCATTCCGGAAAAAGATGCATTCAATACCGGCCCGGGCAGGATGTTGTGCAGTTGGATAAGCATGCAGTGCACCTGGCTTTACCTGTATACCGGCAGATTATGCGCAGTCGGATTTTACTCACTTAATTTGTCTTCAATGCCCATTCGTTGATGCTGGATCCTAATCATTTCTATCTCATTTTGCTTTTCAGTTCATCTGTTATATATTTGTTGTGAGGGCTTTTTATAATTTTTTTTAACAAGCCCGGACTTCTCTCCCCCGCCATTTTATTTTCAAATTTAAAATCAGGAATACCAATTTATGGTATAACCCTCAAATAGGCATAGCTGTACAAATGGGTTGTATTGAATCGTTGCATTATACACTCATTTTCCTACTTTTGCCGCACGTATGAATACCATAAGTAAAGCACTAACTGCCATTTTGTCCTTAAGCATCTCCTTTGTGCAGGCACAGGAAATAGAATTGGATCCCATTACGGTAACCGCTACTTTAAGCCAGAAAAAGGCTTCAGAAACAGGGCGAAATATTACCATACTAAAAGGAGAACGCATTAAAAATCTGCCGGTGCATTCATTAGATGAGTTGCTTCGTTATATGCCCGGAGTAGAAATACAGGCAAGAGGGCCGATGGGTTCCCAGAGTGATATTGTATTGCGTGGCGGTACATTTCAGCAGGTATTAATAATATTAGACGGCATGCGGTTGAATGATCCCAATACCGGGCACTTTAACAGCTATATTCCGATTGCGCCCTCTGAAATCGAAAGGATTGAGATTTTAAAAGGCGCCTCTTCCGCCATTCATGGCGCCGATGCGGTAGGAGGCGTAATTAATATTATCACCAAGCCATTTGCAGCAAAACAAAACCAGGAAAAAACAAATATCTCGGCAGGCGTTTCCGCGGGCGAATATGGATTTTTAAATGCTGATGCGGGTTTCTTTTACAGTAAAAATAACCTCAGCATTGGCGGCGGTGTTTTAACCAACAATGCCGGCGGTGTACAACAAAGAGGTACAAAAGGTTTTTTTCATAACACCTCCGCGTCACTTTCCGCCAATTATCATTTTAACGCCAAATGGAATATTGCATACCGCACGGCATACGATAACCGCGACTTTGCGGCGCAAAATTTCTATACCAGCTTTTTGTCTGATACCGCCACAGAGCAGGTATCTTCTTTGTGGAACCAGGTAAGGATTGGCTATCATACGCAAAAACAAAGCCTTTCCATAGATGCCGGCTTTAAATCCGTAAATGATCACTTCAGGTACAACAACAGTTCAGCAGCCAATAAAAGTATTTCTAAACTATTCCAGGCGCTCCTCCTGTATCAAAATCAGTTGAGTACGAAAACCATGCTGGTTACCGGGTTGAACTATCAGCAAAAAACAATTCATTCCAATGACAGGGGTGACCACTCTTTGTACATGACATCACCTTTTGTTTCCGTTTCACAACAAATTGGGCAACATTTTTTAGTTCGTCCTTCCCTGCAACTGGCGCTGTTTGAAAAAATACCGGCGGAACTCGTGCCACAACTTGATCTTTCCTACAAAATACGACAATGGCAATTGCGGGGCAGCGCCGGTAAAACCATCAGGGATGCCGACTTTACAGAACGATACAACAACTACAACAAGGAACTGGTAACAAGCGGGAGGATAGGCAATCCCGACCTTAAAGCAGAAAGATCCTTCAGTTATGAAGCGGGCGCCGACTGGTTCTTACAGGACAAATTGAAAGTTTCCGCTACTTTTTTTCAGCGCTTCCATCAACGGTTGATTGACTACAGCACTACTCCATATAGCGGTATGCCAAGAAAAGACAACCTGTCCCCCACAGGCGTGTATGCATTAGCAAAGAATATCGCTACGGTAAATACTTCAGGCTTCGAAACAGATATTCAATATATTCATACATTAAACGAAAAGCAAAGTGTTACCGCATCTGCTGGCATGGTATGGCTCAACAGCAAAAGCAGCGATACGGTTCCCTCTTTTTATATTTCTTCTCATGCGAAGTTCCTAACCAATTTTTCAGTTGTTTACGTGTTCAATAATTTCACTGTAAGTGTTAACGGGCTATACAAAAAAAGGCAGGAACAATCTGCTGCTGCCATTCATGCCAGCATTACACCCGGTTATTTTATAATGAATTCCAAATTAGACTACGCATTTTTTCAAAAGTCATTATCCGTTTTTATACAGGCAGACAATATTTTCGACAGGCAGTACAGCGATTTGTTGGGTTCTCCCATGCCCGGGAGATGGCTGATGGGGGGCGTAAAATGGCAATGGAACAGGAAAAGTTTATAGTTTGTCGTTTATGGTTGTTTATTGCACCCTAACGTGTACCTGTACCTTGCAACCTGTACCTTGCAACCTGTACCCTGAAACCTGTAACTTGCACCCTGTACCCCTCACCAGCCAATACCATAATCCTCGCCATGGTTGCTACTGCCGCCCCATAATGTTTTATGCTTCCAGTCGAAATAAATCGCGTTGATTGGGCCGGAAGTACGGTCATCGAAACTGAGATTGTATCCTTTTTGCATCAGTTCTTTTCTTATCCAGGAAGGAGTATTGCTGTTGAGCAACAAACTACCCGTACGCGGCCTGCGGTCGGCATTGCCGGTTCCGCCGAGCGACAGCCATAGCTGGTTGGTGTTTACATTAGCAGCTTCAGTGGCTTCCTGTACGGTCATACCAAATTCAACAACGTTTAAAAAAAATTGCAGCAAATTCTGATCCTGTGTATCGCCACCCTGCACAGCAAACGATAAATATGGTTTTCCGCCTTTCAATGCAAGGGTAGGCGTTAGCGTTACCCTTGGGCGTTTGCCCGGTGCTACTACATTAAAGGGATTTAATGTACTGTCGCAAATAAAACTCTGCATACGCTGACTCATGCCTATACCCGTAGTACCGGCAATACAGGCAGGTATCCACCCACCACTGGGCGTTACAGATACCACCCAGCCTTCCTCATCGGCAGCTTCTATTGAAGTAGTACCCCGCCATAACCGGTCTTTATACACCGCTTCTTCCGCCGGTGAGGAAAAGGATTGCACAGATGTTGTAGCATCGTGTGCCGGCATAAACTGATCCGAATTACGGCTCCTGGTTGTATCAGTAATAAATCCCCTGTTTTTTAATATATTAAGATAAGGATTGGACCTGTTTTCATAAACATAAGGATTGCCCGGTCCCGCGACGGCATTGTTGTATCCGCTATGAATGAGTTGAGCTCTTTCTTTTGCATAGTCTTTCGATAACAATCCTTTCACAGGCTCTTCTGGTGGGAAATAGGGATCGCCATAATAAAAATCCCTGTCTGCGAACGATAGCTGCATGGCTTGTGTAATCGTATGTATGTAATTGGCAGAGTTATAACCCATGCTTTTCAGGTCAAAATTTTCCAAGATATTCAATGCCTGTAGCATAACCGGGCCCTGCGTCCACTGCGACAACTTATACACTTCGATGCCTTTGTAATTTACTTTTAACGGCTCCTCCGTTTTCACGGTCCATTTCGCCAGGTCTTCAATGGTAATCAATCCACCCTGCTGCTGGCATCCCCTTGCAAATTCTGCCCCTATATCTCCTTTATAAAAGCGGTCGTATGCCGCATATATCGCTTCCTTCCTGGTCTTTTTTTTCCTGAACGCCTGCGCTTCAGCTTCCACCAGCTTTTGCAGGGTTTGCAACAGATCCCTTTGCATAAAAACTTCGCCTGCCTCCGGTGCTTCCCGTTTTTCACCGGCATGCGGAAGAAAAACTTTTTTTGAATACAGCCACTGCTTAATGCGCTCTTTATTTCTTTCTATACTATTGGCAGTTTGCCCTTCTATGGCATAACCTGCCGCCATTTCCATAGCGGGCGCCAGCACTTCTTTCAAACTCATGGTACCATATTCGGCAAGCATGGTACACAATCCGCCCGGCGTACCGGGAGTAACCGCAGCTAAGGGTCCATATTCAGGGGGAAAGTCCATGCCTTTGCTTTTAAAGAATGCAGGCGTTGCGCCCGTTGGCGCCACGCCCAGGGCATTGATGCCAATTACTTTTCCTGTTTTGGGATTGTAGATCAATGCCTGTGTTTCGCCACCCCAGCTCAATACATCCCACATGGTGCAGGTGGCGGCAAGCATGGCGCAGGCGGCATCCACCGCATTGCCCCCGCGCTGAAATATAGCCGCGCCTGCCGTAGCAGCCAAAGGTTTACCCGTAATGGCCATCCAGTGTTTAGCATGTAACGGAGGCTTTTGTGTAGGCTGCGCCTTTATATTAACAGCACATAAAATAATGAGAAAGCAGCTTATGGCACATTTCATATGCGTACAATTTGATTTTAAAGGTACGGCATCCATATGCTTAAAATAAAGGAAGATGTCAGCTTTCCTATGTGCACTGTAACTGTAAGGAAGATGTAATCTTTATTGTCTATCTTTATTACAGTTCCTCATCAATGTGTCATAATATGAAAAATGTATTGCTTTCATTAGCGGCATTGCTTTTGTATGCGTGTAACTCCTCTCAAACCGGTAGTCCGGCTGAAGGTGCATTTGTAATACAGAACGTATCGGTAATTCCGATGGACTCCGAAACCGTGCTTGAAAAACAGGATGTATTTATTGCTGACGGAAAAATTACCCATATAGGACCGACAGCAGAAAAGGAAACTGGCAAAGATGCTTTGATCATTGATGGTGCAGGCAAATTTTTGATACCCGGACTGGCAGAGATGCATGCACATATTCCACGTGGAGCAGATACCGCCGCAATGAAGGATATACTGGAACTGTTTGCATTAAACGGAATTACAACCATTCGGGGCATGCTCGGCGATCCTGCGCACCTCGAATTAAAAACACAGCTATCAAAAGGAGCAATAACAGGCCCGCACTTTTACGCAGCTGCCCCGGGATTAATGGGCAGCACGGTAAAATCGGTGAAAGATGCGGACAGTCTTGTAAGAAAATATAAAGATGAAGGGTATGACCTGCTTAAACTTTTACCAGGACTCACCCTCGAAAATTTTAATGCTATAGTAAAGACTGCTAAGGAAGTAAATATTCCTTTTGCAGGGCACGTTTCCTACGATGTAGGTATATGGAATGCCATTGCCGCCGGTTATGCCTCCGTTGATCACTTAGATGGCTTTGTAGAAAGCCTGGTGCCGGGCATTGAAAAAATACCGGAGCAGAAAAGAGGATTATTTGGTCTGCACATTGCCCGCAAAGCCGATCCTTCGAAAATAGATACACTCGTTAAAGCCCTCAAACAGCATAATATTTGGGTGGTACCTACAGAAGCATTGCCGGAAAGATGGTTTACCCCACTGAAAACAGCCGGGGCTTTCAGCAAGGATCCGGAAATGGTATACATGAATGAGACCACTTTGAACAATTGGGTAAAGTCAAAAAACAATATCATGGCAGATCCATTGTATGATTCTGCCGGGGCTGTAGCGCTGATCGCATTGAGAAAAAAAATACTGAAAGCATGCAGTGATAACAATGTTGGTATCGTATCCGGCTCCGATGCGCCACAGGTTTTTGATGTTCCCGGATTTTCCTTACACCAGGAGCTGAAATATATGGCCGATGCGGGCCTTACCCCTTTTGAAGTATTACAAACCAGTACCGTAAATGCCGCCGCGTATTTTAATAACCCATCGTCAGGAGTAATCAAACCAGGCGCGGTTTCCGACCTTGTGTTGTTGAATGGCAATCCGCTCAATGACATTACCCAAACCGCTAACATCGCCGGCGTAATGATTGGAAAACAGTGGCTACCCTCAAACGTTATCGCTCAAAGATTAGAAGCGTTAAAAGGGAAAATAAAACAGTAGATCACTGTTTCAATTTGCATTAATGTCCAGCTTTTGGAATGGAAAAATGTGCATTCTATTCCTTACTTATCTTTTTGGTTTATAATACCAACGAACCAGTATTATCATTTTGCGGGACGGAGTCCCGGAAGAACATATGGAGTATGAAGTCTGAGACTTCATACAGCGTAATTCTTACCCCGAAAGTGATTTGATCAAGTAATCATATTTCATTCATCTGCGAGGTTTCAAAAACTGATTGTATAACCCACCTGGCCATAATACGGCAGCAGGGGTTTTGTTTTAAAATCCTGTGAGCGCACACTTCCCGCTTTTAGATATACACTATGCGACTTAAAATTAAACCCGGTTTGAATTCCGTAATAAAAGTTACCACCCGTGGAAGGTTCATACCAGCCATCTACCACATTACCATATTTTGCCCGATAAAGTGCGGAATGTTTAAAATGGGTTACAATAGCCTTATCAAAGCCAGACTCCGCCGCGATGAACCACTTTTTTTGGTACAGACCTGCCGTTCCGGCGAAATCGCTGCCAAAATTCAGCATCCTTACAAAGTCGTTCTGATAGCGGCGAAACACGCCCTGTACCCTGGCGCTGAATTGAAAACCGCGGTAGTGTATCAGCCGTATCTGCCCACCGGCTTTTGATTTGAAATCATCCAGCTTCTCTTCGCCTGAAGGCATCAAAAATTCAGCAGTAATGAATGCCGGCAGTTTAGCAACCGTTACAGAACGGCCATACGATAATCCGTACGACACGCTATGATCGAGCCCAAGGCTGATGCCAATGATATTTTTTTTGAGATCGGGCATTGCACGCCAGTTAACTGTTTGTGCCATGCTTAAATAACCTGATACCATTAGGGTAACAGAGATCATATATGATTTTATCGCTTTCATTTGTGTTTGTTTTATGAAGATGTTGCAATTAAAGGGATTGGAAATACTTCAGGATATTCGGTTCCGTAATGGTGCTCCATGCCCCGCTGTTGGCAATAATACCTTCGTGGCCTACGCCCTGCACCTTGCAGAGTTGCACGTTTTTGAATGCACCTGCAATATGCTGTGCCCAGGCACTGGTATACACTTTATTGCGGCCGCTGTACAGGAAGAGAACAGGCGGTTGAAATTGTTCCAGCCCGGCAGAAAAGTCCGGATGATATTTATCGCCCACCTCAAACATGGCGGCGTTAATTACCGCACCTGCCCTCCATGCATTTCCCGGCACAGGTGCATCGTCGCCGGTAATATCATTTTTTGAACCAAGCATTCCGGCGCGGTAATCGAGGATTTCATGCTGATCTGTTTTGCCGGAAATGAACTGCTCTATGAAGCCGGCATCATTAAACAATTCGCTCCACAAACTGAATGAGCGGGATTCTTTCACATAGGTCTCGATATCCTCCCATTTCAAACCTCCCGGTTCGGCTACCACCAGCCCATCCACTTTATCCGGGTTTTTGCCGGTATAACCGGCAGCAAGAATTCCGCCCCAGGAATGCCCTACGAGGTATACCTTCTGGTTTACTTCGGTACGAAAATGGGCGATTACCCCGCTGAGTTCATCATACATCAGATCAACAGCTCCGCGCCCAAGTGAGGTATAGTATTTATGAGGGAACCGCTGCGATAAACCCGAGCCCCGCTGATCATAAAATACAACCCGGTACCCGTGAGCGGCAAGCGACTTGCTGGTTAGCAGATCGCGATAGTCGCTGCCGGGGCCGCCGTGTATTACGACTATGAGTGTGCTGTCGGGATGTCCGAAAGCTTCTGCGTGCAGCAAGGCGTTGTTTACAAAAATAGAAGGAAGTCCGGGATCCTGGTCTACTGTTCTGGGAACCAGGTTGCCCGGCTCATTCAATACCCGTTCTTTGGTGCAGGATACCATTCCCCACACAGCCATAAATGCAATCATCATTTTTTTCATGTTAATAAATTTTTTGAAATACAAAGAAATATCAACACAAAGCAGTTATCGCCCCATCCTATAAGGTGATACCATAACAGTAAATGATATTAGGGGTTAAAAAACAACCTCCCTGAACAATGGGACGCTTAACTCAGTCAGCGGAGTCGCCGCGTTGATGCTTCAGATAGTCTGAAGGAGACAAACCGGTGATTCGCCGGAAATTGCGATTGAAAGATGACTTTGAATTGAAACCACATTCATAAGCGATAGAAAGAAGGGTGAACTGTTGATTTTCGGGTCTGCCGGCCAGATAAATAAATTCTTCTACTCTACGCGAGTTAATATAGTCGTAGAAATTTTTTTGAGCAACCGAATTAATGACCTGCGACAAATTATTAGGGTGTACATCCAATTGCTCAGCCATCTCCCCAAGCGTGAGATCGGGGTTGGTGAATGGCTTTTTCTGTTCCATCAGGCGGTTAAGCATATCGTGAATTTCCTCCTGGTCTTTCCCGCTCAAACCCGATTTCAAATACTTTATCTTATGCACATCTGCTTTCTCCTCCGGAATTCCCGCCGCAGATTGCCCATGAACGTCTTCATCCGCCAATTCGCCGGGAGGAACTTCCATTGGGGGTACGGGACTATTGGGCGCAAAAACAGCCGTTTGTTTAATCCCAAAAAAACCGATAAAGAAAACATATACTACTACAGTGGCGTATATATATGCATCCGACGTAAAAATGACCGCGATCCATATAACCGCCATTCCGAAAATCAGGTACCGTAGCCAGTTCAGGTTTATTTTATCGGTATTGGAAAACTGGTTCTCAATATTCTTTCGGTGCTGGCTAAGCTTGCCAAGGGAAAGTACCACATACAGAATTCCGGATATTATTATTGCCAGATGCAACGGAAATAATATCCACTGGTAAGCCGATCCCTGGTGTTCATAAGTATAAATTTTATGCTCAGCCGGGGAAAAAAAGAAGGGCAGCATAAGAAGATAGGCCAATACAAATGGCAGAAAATGCAAAAAGCGCAGTACGCCGTGATTCACCTGCTGGGTAAGAGATGAAGTGTATAGAAACAGAAACGGTCCATGCAGCAGGGGAAAGGGAATGCCCAACCCCAGCATTAACGGATACTCATAATACCTTTTGGTAACAAACAAATAAAACAGGAACAGGTGCAGTCCGATAAGGAATAACCAAACGGTGAGGATAACATCTGCTTCGCTTTTATTTCGTTTACTGGCAAGCAGAACTACCAGAAAAAGGTCAATAACAATGCCTGTCAGGTAAAGCATAGGTGGGCGAAGTGGCTTTATTTCAGGATGAAATTAGAGAAAAAAAATACCATCAGGAAGGTTTGGACAGGTTAAGTTTAGCCTCCGTGCATTTCATCATTTTTCTGTTTATTCTCTGCACTGGCAGGTTCTGTTGTACTGCCTTATCTATGAAGCGGATACAATATCAAATATAAAAGACAACTTTAATAAGCACGAAATTTCCAACTTTTTATTACGTTTAGGATATATAGTCCCTGAAACGTATGCGTAAATCTTTTGTAAAAGAACTGCAGGAGCTGGTAGGCGCTAATATCATAACCCCGGTTACGGCGCAGGAAATAGCTGATTATTATAAGCAAAGAGAAAAAGACAGACCCAACAGGTTTTCCGCAGTGGTAAACATCCTGGGCGCCTTACTGGTAAGCATTGGCATAGTGCTGGTAGTGGCACACAATTGGGATGAATTGAGACGAACAGCCAAAACTTTTTTTGCTTTTCTGCCATTGGTCACTGGACAGGGCTTGTGCCTTTATGTGCTGCTTAAAAAGAAAAACAATATTGCCTGGCGGGAAGCGGCGGGCGTAATCCTGTTCTTCGCTGTTGCGTGTTCCATATCACTCATCAGTCAAACCTATCACATCAGCGGCACGATGAGCGGCTTTTTACTAACCTGGATGCTGCTGACCATACCGCTTGTTTATATTTTGTCCTCTTCTGTAGTGGCATTGCTATACATTGCAGGCATTACCTGGTATGCCTGCGATACAGGATATTTTAATTATTCGGATAATGTGGTTCCTTTTTATTATTTACTCTTGCTGACACTGGTTATCCCGCACTATTACTCCTATGTGACACATAAAAAAGAAAGCAATTTTTTTCATCTGCTCAACTGGCTGCTTGTGCTGTCTGTAACAATTGTACTGGGAAGCTTTGGCACCGGGCAAGACAGGAGCGAATGGGTATTTGCCGGATATCTTGCACTGTTTTCAGTGTTCTACTTATTGGGCAGGTTGGAAAATTTCAGCAATCAAAAATTATCCACCAATCCTTTTTTGATCATTGGAACATTGGGAATAATTTTCATCCTGATGTTCCGGAGCTTCGACTCGTCGTGGACAGGTGCCTTCCGCTATTCAGACATAAACAACCGCGCATCCATGTACGCTTCTCGATTTCTTTACATTACTATCGCCATCCTTACAGTTGCAGCCTGGCTTATGCTGTCAGGCTACCGGGCCGCTAAAAATATCATTTTTGATCCTACAGGTTTTTCCGGTTTTGTGCTGCTCCTGTTGCTGCTGGCGTTCCGGAGCATGCCTCACATTGCCGTGCTGTTCATTAACCTCTGGATACTGTTCCTGGCTGTTTTCTTCATTCGTAAAGGAGCCTTACAGGATCATTTGGGCATATTAAATTTTGGCTTGCTCATTATAGCAACATTGGCGATATTGCGTTTCTTCGATGACGATATTCCATTTATATGGCGCGGGTTTTTCTTTCTTATTACGGGCGCCGGCTTTTTCGCTGCCAATTATATGATGGTTAAAAAAAGAAAAGCGATCACCAAAAATTAATTTTATTATGAAGCGGTTTGCCATTGGAGCATTTGTTATTATTGCCATAATACAGTGGTTTGTGCCCGGAAAAATGATATGGGATAAAGAAGCTGTATTGCGAAAAGGAAAAACTTTCAATTTCCGCACCGAACCAGTTGATCCATTGCATCCTTTTAAGGGGAGATATATTGCGCTTTCTTTCAAAGAAAACGAGTTTACCACAACTTCTCCTGATTCGGGCCTCTTCCATTACGGTGAAGCCTATGTGCTGCTCGAAAAAGACAACGATGGATTTGCGAAGATCAAAAATGTAGTAAAGGAAAAGCCGGATGCAGCGCTTGATTATGTAACAGCTTCTATCAGCTACATTGACAGGAAAAAGGATACGGCAATTGTTCACCTGCAATACCCTTTTGAAGTCTTTTATATGGATGAATACAAGGCGCCCAAAGCAGAAACAGCATACCGCGAAAGCACCAGGGATTCAACCCAAAGAACCTACGCTATAGTAAGCATCCTAAACGGTGATGCTGTAATAAAAGATGTGATGATCAACGATCAACCCATACGGCAGGTGATCATGCAAATGAACCATCCTGAATAAATGGCGCTCACTTCACAGCCCTCACTTTACGGGACAGAGTCCCGGAAGAACATATGGAATACGAAGTCTGAGGCTTCATACAGCGTAAGTAACCTCTCTCACCTCTCACGTCTCACCTCTCACCTCTCCCCATCCCCCTCCCTACCTGATCTTATCCTTTACCAGTGCAATTACTTTATCAGCAGGCAGTCTTTCCTGCGTCATGGTATCCCGGTAACGGATGGTAACGGTATTGTCTTCTTTGGTTTGATGGTCTACCGTTATGCAGAACGGCGTACCTATGGCGTCCATGCGGCGGTAGCGCTTACCAATAGTATCTTTTTCTTCGTAAAAGCAATAAAACTCATCCTGGCAGTTTCTCATAATATCCCTTGCAATTTCCGGCAAACCGTCTTTCCTGGTTAAGGGGAGTATGGCCAGTTTTACCGGTGCTATTTTAGCCGGAATGCGAAGCACTGTGCGGCTGTCGGAAGAACCATCTTCTTTGGGTATCGCTTCTTCTTCGTAAGCATTGGAAAGCACAGACAGGAACATCCTGTCTAAACCGATGGACGTTTCCACTACATAGGGAACATAATTGCCATAGGGTTTCCCGGTTGCTTCATCAATATCATTATCATAATACTGGAGCTTCTTTTTGCTGTACAACTGGTGCTGGCTCAAGTCAAAATCGCCCCTGCTGTGTATGCCTTCCACCTCCTTAAATCCAATCGGAAATTCAAATTCAATATCACAGGCTTCCTTAGCGTAGTGGGCTAATTTAACATGATCGTGATAGCGGTATTTTTCCGCAGGCATTCCCAAACTCAAATGCCATTGAAGCCTTGCCTGCTTCCAGTACTTATACCACTCACCTTCGGTACCGGGGCGCACAAAGAACTGCATCTCCATTTGTTCGAACTCCCTCATCCTGAAAATGAACTGTCGCGCTACAATTTCATTTCTGAACGCTTTACCGGTTTGTGCAATACCAAAGGGAATTTTCATCCGGGCGGTTTTTTGCACATTTAAAAAGTTTACAAAAATACCCTGTGCCGTTTCCGGACGCAGGTAAACCATATTGTCTCCTTCATTTTCGGAAGCTACAGCACCAAACTCGGTTTTGAACATCAGGTTAAACTGGCGAATATCCGTCCAGTTACCTGTACCGCTGATGGAACATTTGATTTTATTATCCTCAATCAATTTTTTTAGCCCGGCGAAATCATCTTCGGCCAGCAGCCTGTCCATTGAGGCAAGCAAAGACTCCGCTTGCTCTTTAGACAACGTTTCCGCATGCCCTTCAATTAAATGATCTACCCGGTATCTTTTTTTGCTGTCTTTGTTATCAATCATCGGATCGCTGAAATTATCAACGTGTCCTGATGCTTTCCAGGTGGTGGGATGCATAAAAATAGCCGCGTCAATCCCCACAATATTTTCATGCAGCTGGGTCATGCTTTTCCACCAGTAATCGCGGATGTTTTTCTTCAATTCACTGCCCCAGGGTCCATAGTCGTATACGGCGCTCAGTCCGTCGTAAATTTCGCTGCTGGGAAATACAAATCCATATTCTTTGGCGTGTGCTATAACCGCCTGAAACCTGTTGTTATCGTTCGTTGTCATAAGGGCGCAAAGATAAGAGATAAGATGAATTTATGAGTAGGTGCCAGGTATCAGGTATGAGCGGTGAAAGGAGAAAGGAGAAAGGTGAAAGGTGGAAAGTGAGAAAGTGACAACTTGTAACCTGCACCCTGAAACTTGCAACCTGTAACCTGTAACCCGCAACCTGTAACTACACTTTACAAGCTTTCTTATAATCGTTTTTTTGCAGCCATTGAAGCACCTTATCCCGCTGATCACCCTGAACAATGATCTCTCCGTCCTTTACGGCCCCTCCGGTACCACAATAGTTCTTCAGTTTTTTCCCCAATACATCAAGATCATCAGTGCCGCCTTTAAACCCATATACAATGGTTACTGTTTTTCCCGCACGGCGTTTTGTGTCCAGCACAATTCGCAAGGGTTGCTGCGCCGGAGGCAGCGTTTCTGTAATTTTATTTTCTTCTTCAAAAGAAAAAGATGGATCGGTGCTAAACACATAGCCACGGGTGTCGGGCTTGTTTTTTTTAGACATAGTGAGAATATTTTCAGATCAATACCGCTTTTAAACTTAGATCAGCACTTACCGCATGATGGATAACAGCGCCAACGCTCACATAATCTACCCCTGTTCGGGCATATGCGGTTACATTATCTAAGTTAATACCGCCACTGGCCTCGGTTTCAAATTTTCCATTGATTGTTCTTAAGGCGTCAGATAACTGTTCGGGCGTAAAATTATCGAGCATAATCCTGTCGGCTTTGCCAAATGCCACTACCCGTTTTACATCATCAATATTCCTGGTTTCTATTTCAATTTTTAAACCGGGCTTTTTTTCCTGCACATAGGCATATGCTTTTGTCAGCGCCTTTTCGATGCCGCCACAGTAATCAATATGATTGTCTTTCAGCATAATCATATCATACAATCCCATGCGATGATTTAAACCGCCGCCGATACGAACCGCTTCTTTTTCGAGCAGGCGGAAATTGGGCGTTGTTTTCCGGGTATCCAGCAGCCTTGTATGATATCCCCTTAGTCGGTCAGTGTACTTGCGACTAAGGGTGGCAATTCCGCTCATGCGTTGCATGCAATTCAATACCAGTCTTTCGCATTGTAATATGGTATGTACCCTGGCCTCCACCTCAAAAGCTTTGTCTCCAACGTTCATTTCATCACCATCTTTTTTGAAAGCAGTGAATACAACATCAGGCTGTACATATCTGAATATCCTTTCGGCAACCTCCATCCCGGCTAAAATGCCTTCTTCTTTTATTTTTAGGCCGGCTTTGCCTTTTGCCTCCGGCGAAATGCAACTCAATGTAGAATGATCGCCATCGCCGATATCTTCCTGCAACGCATTTTGGACCAGAAATGAAAGCGCCTGTTCGTATGTTGTCATACAGCAAATCTAAATGAAAATACAGAAAGAGAAATTCCTTCATCTCATTATTGACTCGTCCTTAACCTACAATTTGCCCTTTCTGCAATGTTGCGGTCTGACGCTCCTTTGTCGCGTACCGACCGCCCCATTTCCAGGTTCATCTATTTATAGCTGTAATTTTATATTAAGCCTGTTCAATCCCTTTGCGATATACATTACGGCAACTGCATAAAAAACGGCCCAAAAAAAGCCCGGAAGCCCAAAACGAAGACTGGAAGGAAAAAGAGTGATTTGCAATACAGAAAACAAAGCATACCATATTCCGGGGATGATGTAAGTAAGCAATGGGTTGGCAGCGGCAGGCTTAAAAAAATGCGTCCACCTGTTTTTCTTTTTAATATCAATCAACCAATACAATACACTAAACGCTATGCAGCAAATACCTGCACTGTATAAACACCAGGTGGGTGTAGCATGAATTTTTGAGATTTTAAAATAAGGACGCAAAACATATCCGGCTGCAAAAAGCAGCAATGTAAAAATACCGGCTTCCACAAAACGGCGGGTGGCAGTCTTTTTACCGGGCTCATTAAAATAAATAAGCGATAATACTATTCCGCACAGCACTATGGAAGTATGTGCCGCATTACCTGCCTGGCTGCTGATCCACCGAAGCCCGTTGTTGTTCTGCACAAAAGAAGATTGCCCCATGATATAAAACCCAATGCAAAAAGCGATCATTGCCAGCATCGCAAATATATTTTTCCGGAACAACTGAAAAAATAGGCAACTGAAAAAATAGGCCCAACCAATCAATCCCAATATACCCCACCAACGGGGTTGCATAGAAGCAGTTCCATCCTCTCCACCGCGATAAATAAAAACAAGCGCAATCAAACCTGTTATCCCTGTTATCCTCAGGAAGTACACCCATATCCGTTTTTGTGCGCTATAGGCATTCCATATCAGAACAGTGCATATATAAAACAACAGCAACCATAAGTGTATGGATATGCCCATTGCTTTTTCGTTATATCCCCCTTCTCCGTTTACCATAAACAAACCGAGTACCAGCAAGCCTGCCGTACGCCATACAATATGCCATTGCAACTGAAGGAAGCTATCCCCTCTTTGTACCCGGTTGTTTAAGGCAAAGGGTACCGACATACCGACAATAAACAAAAAAGCAGGGAATACCACATCAACAAAGGTCATAGCATCTGCATCGGCTGCTACATGCTTCATCCATTGGGGAATAGCTCTTATGCCTGCCAGTTCATTTACAAAAACCATTACCAAAATAGTAATGCCGCGAAAGGCATCTATGGAAAGAACGCGCCCTGCTGAAAATGGTAGCTGCATATTCCGGTAAAAAGTTTAAAAGGCTCACAATGCTTTTTCACAAAAAGCAGCCAAAAGGCAAAACAAAAAAATATTGATATAATTATTATTGGAAAGAACGCCGGCACGTTATGGTTTATTTTTTCATGTGCTTTCTTACCTCTACAATTTACATCCTTCCGTTAACCGGTACTAAAATTATTTTACGCAGATCCAGTAGAGCTTTCTTCGGATCAAAATTTTTGCCGGCCTTAAAAGTTATTTTTTGTTTCCCTGCTTTTATTTTTAAAGTGCCTATGGAAGCCGAAGCAAAGGTTTCCCATGAGCCACTTTTTCCAACATTGCCCGTTAGTGTACCGCTATTGCTCTCCAAAATAAAAGGCTGCCCTGCGTGATCATCAGCTACCGACCACTCCAGGATCACCATGTACGCTTTGTTTTCTGCAGGGCAGATCTCCCATTCCACTTTATCTTTCCCCATAAACCATCCGAATGCCTTCCATTCCGGCATGTATTTGATATCTGAACCAACAGCTTTGCCTTTCTCTGCAGATAAAACAAGCACACCTTCTTCATCTGCAGCGACCAAAGCCGGCCTGTTTACCGAAGAATGCTCTGCCGTAAGCTTAACCCTTAAATCTCCCTGCAGGTAATTTAAAACGTCATCCTTTACATCCTGTTCCGCTGCAGGTGTATAAGGACAAACGATCTCCACTTCGTAACCACCATACTTAAATTCACCCGCTGCAGGTAAATATCCCAGCCAGCCATTCGTGTAGCCGTAATAGAAAGTATAAGGATATGGCGACCGTTCGCGGATATCATTGGATATCTCACAGAATAGTTCCACCGGAAGGCTCCATATTGCAATATCATCGTTTATCTTCAGAAACCGGGCAGGCAACTTTATTAAATGTTTGCCGTTGCCTGAGCTGCGGGTATAATTTCCCAAATCGGACGGCCAGGTTAAATTGTCTTTTCGTGGAGTTTCAATCACCGTTTTACCCGCAAAGAACCGCACCTGATCTGTAGTGTAAGTTATCCGCCTGTTAGCCTCCAGTATCTTATCACCCAGCAATACCCTGAACTGAGACAAATGCGCTGCCGCCGCATTGGGATAAGTGCTGTATATCGGTGCAAGGTTTCCTGCCGCCCCGTTTATAAAGAGAAGTAGTGCACCTGTTTTTTCTTCAACATATTCTGAAACGATCCCAGGCACATCGGCGCTGATCTCAAGATTGGAAGCTCCTAAAGCAGTTCCGTGAATGGCGTAATTGGAAAGCAATACAAGCGGCGTCCCGTCTTCTTTATCTATCCTGATAAGACCAATCCTCCTGTCTACAGGCCCATCTGGGTTCATGCCCAGGGATGCTTTTCCGTTAACGTCAATGGCCCGCCGGTTGATATTGGCATTGGAATGTCCCCATCCAACTCCCAGCCTTGCTTTTACCAATTGCTTTCTGGCCTGTTTTATTCCCTCAATTATCTTTTGCTCTACAAAATGGGTATAGGCGGTATCTACCGGATGCTTATATCTTTCTCCCATAAAAACTTCGGGTAATCCCGGTACGCCAACTTCAGGCGCGGAATGCGTATGGGTAAGGGTCCACCAGAAATTTTCAGGAGCAATACCCAGTTGCTGATACAGCAATGATGCAAGATGATCGTACTCCGACGGAGAAATTACACAGATATCGGAAGATACCAGACAAAACTCTGTGGTTCCGTCATTCAAAATAACTATACGATGATAAATGCGATCGTGTACACCGGTGGATTGACGGGCATTGTAACCCAGCAGCATTTTCGGCTGGCTGGGCGTGATATCTATTTTAACTACTGCTGCACGAAAGATACCGGCATTATTTTGACCAGGCAGATTGCCAAATGAATTCCAGAAGCCTGTAGGCATTGCAGAACAATACAATATGACCATGACAAATATACCTGTAGCGGCTATACGTTTGTATGGAGTTGATGGCTGATGACGAAAGTAATTTCCTGGCAATTTCATATCTGTTGATTTCTTATTTCAAAAATACTTTTCTCTTTCTTTTTTGCTTGCCAAAAAAGAAACAAAAAAAGGCACACGAAAACGATTACTGCCCGTTTTCGTGATTGTTCCCTGATGTAACTTTTGTTCTACTGTGGCTTCAACAGCAGAAACACTATTGCTGGCGTCAGGACTTGCTCATTGACAAAGATCAGTTCTTCCAGACCATTCACCTTCCAGACCATTCACCCTTCTCCCTAATTCTGCCGCAAAAAAGCAATCAGATCGGCCATGGCTTCCTTGCTGATATTTTTTTCTAATCCTACTGTCATGGCAGACACGCTAAGCGACTGCAATGATTTAATATCCTGCCGGCTGATGGTTTTTTCAAAGTTGCCGATATTTTTTATAGTGATTGCCGAAGAAGTTTCCGCAGCAATAATGCCCTGCAAAGATTCTCCGTTGTTTAAATTAATCTCCCAAAGATCATATCCTGCCATGATGGAAAGATTGGGATCAAGAATATTAGCCAGGATATCCTCTCTTTTCCAATTATGGATAGTACCGAGATCGGGCCCGAAAGCAACTCCATTTTTGCCTTTTATCTGATGACAAACTGCACAGCTTTGCATATATATTACTTTACCCTTTTCCGGATCTCCCGGTAATTCGAGCGCAGCCTGGTATTCCTTATTGATCTTTTTTGCTTCCTCCGCGTTTTTGGTAAATACTGCCCTGGCACGTTCCCGTAATTTGTCATCAGCCACCTGCATTAAACCAATACTGGTCCAAAAACTTACATTACTGGCGGGAATCTTATTTTCTTCCATTGCGGTAATGAGTATTCTCATCCTGGCAGTATCATGCATGAATACACGAATGGCAGCATCTCTTATTTCTTTGGTAAGCTCCGGCCACAAATCCACAAGGTATTCACTCACCGCGGTTGAGGGAATAACATTCAATACCCGCAGTGCGGCTAATTTCACGGCAGGTTGCTCCTGAGGTGTAAGCAATCCCTGGAGCATGGACTGGTAGTCTGACGGATTTCCAATGGCAAGAAAATCAATAGCATCCGCTCTTTTTATATCGGAAAGACTGGTATCCTTTACTATAACAACAGCGCGGGCCAGCGCGGCATTTCGAATTGCATCGTTTTCAATTTTTGAAGCATGAATAAACTGCAAGGCGGATTTCCTTAACCCATCTGAAGGGCTGTCAAAAAAAGTGTTGAGCAGCAGCCGCTGCTCGGCTTCACTGATGGAGAGCTTGTTTTTCCGGTAACGCAGCCCCTGTGCCAGCCCCTGCAGCATTGCTGTTTGCGATTCCTGTTCACGCGGGGTTTGCGCTACAATAGCTTTTTGAATGAGATGATGAACCTTTTCCTCCTCTTCTGTTGCCGCAATAATGCCTGCGAGCCTTTGCACCATAGAGCCATAGGATGGCACATCAGCCTTATATTTTGCCAGCATCAGGCTGAGCAGGGAATTTGCGTTTAATGAAGCGGCTGACAGAGCGGCTACCTGGAACCACTTGTTTTCCATATCGCGAAACAACAAACCATTACGGGCATCGGATGCCGAAGCCGTGTTTACGTATCCCAATGTGAGCAGTAGTTGAAAGCGCACCTTTATTGCTTCATCATTTTGCAAAGCCAGCAGTGCTGTGCCTAATGCAGGATCATTGTTCAAATGCAACTCAGCTAATTTAACGGCGTTCTCTCTTATTCCCAAAACCGCATCCTTCAATGCGTTTTTAATAAGATCGGTTTGCAGCGCGTTCATACCTTCCAAAGTCCAGAGCGCATGCAGCCGGCCCATAGCAGATTCAGGGTTTGAAGCCATCTTCACAAGTGCCGGTACTGCATTTTTATCCGCCCTGTCAACCAACAGGCGTTGTGCATTGATGCGCCACCAGCCGTTGGTATTGGCCAACTCTTTTACCAGTTCATCAGTAGTGGCATCACCAAGTTTAAGTCCTTTCATCCAGTCTGCCTTTTTTCCGTCAACCGGTGCAATGCGGTAGATTCTTCCTTTATCAATACCGTCATATAAACTACCGGCGGCAATAGCCTCCTCAGACATCCATTCAGGCGATTCGATAACCCTTCTGTAATAATCCAGCACATACAAAGCACCATCGGGTCCTACGTACATATTTACCGGGCGCGACCAGGAATCGGTGGAGGTTAAAAATTCTTTGTTGGGGAAAGCCCGGCTGGCTACATAACTCAGTCCGCTGTCTTTTAAAACATCTACGTGTACCAGATTACTCACCGGCTCGGCGATAAAAGTAGCTTGTTGGTACATTTCAGGAAAATCAGTGGCGAGATAGGCGGTAAGCCCGGAGCCGGAAGTCATGGTACCCACATCGGTAAATATCTGCCTGTCCGGGTTGAGCGTAGTAGGAAATACCTCTGGCGCATTCAGGTGATCCGACATGGAATGATTGGGATCAGTAGGCGGAAGCTGCGGATTGCGTTTTAAAT
>Ga0209916_1000156_pt1 | contig 143508 bp, 151 predicted proteins | sample ThiBio_1000_plan_FD_183956 | JGI IMG/M metagenome (GOLD analysis project Ga0209916, IMG submission 183956) | Wastewater bioreactor microbial communities from Cape Town, South Africa - Thiocy_solids_2 (SPAdes) | ecosystem: Engineered > Bioreactor > Thiocyanate-remediating > Anaerobic-Aerobic ...
CTCAGTAACGCCATGTCTATCACTCCAGATTCCCCTGCGATCAACCAGCAGGGGTGGGTTCAAACATGGGTCACTTCTCAATGGAAAAACCGCCCAATCCCGGGTCAGTTCTCGGCGGAAATCAACATTGATGAATCATATAGTTGGCGAAACCCCCTTTCCGGGGGCCAACGCCCTGTATGGGAGCATCTAAATCCCGGAACGGGACTGAAAGCCCCACGATTTTCCCGACTGATCCCCGTTTCGTTCGGACGACCCGGATAAAGGCCTTCCGCATTGCCGACAATCGTCTGGCAGAACTCTCACTCTGGGACGACAAGGCGCTTAGGCAAAATGACAAGCCACGTAGTGGCCGGGCCTCGCCTCGCGATACTCTGGAACCAGCGAAAAGCATTTGTCCTTCGCCATTGGGCACCGCGTGCTGAAGACGCAGCCTTTTGGCGGGCTGGCGGGACTCGGAATGTCGCCTTCCAGCACGATCCGCTGGCGCGTGGCCTCGACATCCGGGTCGGGTACCGGAACCGCCGAGATCAGCGCTCGCGTATAGGGATGCAGCGGCGCGTTGTAGATCTCGTCGCGATTGGCCAGTTCCATCATCTTGCCCAGATACATGACGGCGATGCGGTCGCTGATGTGCCGGACCATGCTGAGATCATGCGCAATGAAGAGATAGGTGAGGCCCAGCCGATCTTGCAGTTCCTCCAGCAGATTCACGATTTGGGCCTGGATCGAAACGTCGAGCGACGCGATCGCCTCGTCACAGACGATAAGGCTCGGATTGAGCGCGAGAGCCCGCGCGATACCGATACGCTGGCGCTGGCCGCCTGAAAATTCGTGCGGATACCGTTCCATCGTTTCAGTGGTCAAGCCCACCAGTTCGAGAAGTTTCGCCACCCGTCGTCGGACGTCCTTTCCGCTCAACCCGCCTTGAATGCGGAGCGGCTCTCCGACGATGTCTTCGACCCTCATGCGTGGATTGAGCGATGCGTGCGGGTCCTGGAAGATCATCTGCATGCTTCTGCGCATTTTCTTTAGCCGGCTGCCGCCGACCCGGAGGAAATCCTCGCCCCTGACGATGATCTCGCCGTCTGTCGGTTCCTGAAGGCGGAGCAGCGTCCTGCCGACGGTTGTCTTGCCGCTGCCGCTCTCGCCCACAAGGCCGAGTGTCTCGCCTTCGAAGATCTTGAAGCTGATACCGTCGACGGCACGGATGTCACCGATCTTGCGTGAGAAGACGATGCCACGGGTTATGGGGAAATATTTCTTCAGCGACCTGATGTCGACGAGGGTCTTCGGCTGTTCCATGGCGTCAGTTCCCCGCCGCCACACGCGACCAGTGCCAGCACCGCACTTGATGCGCCACGTCCAGCTGTGTGACCGGCGGCATCTCGGCCCGGCATTTCTGGTCCGCGTGCAGGCATCGGGGTGCGAAGACGCAGCCTGGTAAGTTTATGACTTCTGGCGGCCTGCCTGGAATCGATACCAGCTTTTCGTTCGTCCGCTGGTCGAGCCGAGGCATGGAGCCGAGCAGTCCGACAGTGTAGGGGTGATGGGGGTTCTTGTAGATTGCGTGAACGGGACCGCGCTCCACGATGTGACCGGCATACATGACGTTCACGGTCTCAGCGAGGCCGGCGATGACCCCGAGATCGTGGGAAATCCAGATCACCGTCAGGTTGAATTCCCGCCGCAGTCGTTTGATCAGTTCGATGATCTGGGCCTGGATGGTGACGTCGAGTGCGGTTGTCGGTTCGTCGGCAATGATCAGGTCCGGATTGCAGGCGATAGACATCGCGATCATTACCCGCTGACGCATGCCGCCGGACATCTGATGCGGATAATTGTTCAGACGCTGCCGCGCATCCGGAATGCCGACAAGCGTCAGCAGTTCCGCGGCCCGGGCGATCGCCTGTACTCTGCCCATGCCAAGATGGCGGCGCAGCATCTCGGTAAGCTGAAAACCGACGGAATAGACGGGATTGAGCGATGAAATCGGGTCCTGGAAGATCATGGCGATCTGTCTGCCGCGCACCTGGCGCATCTCTTCCGATTCCAGCCCAAGCAGGTTCTTCCCTCGAAAGCGGATGGCACCGCCGTTGATCCTGCCGCCGGTAGGAAGGAGCCGCATGATCGACAGCGCGTGCATGCTCTTGCCGGAGCCGCTTTCGCCGACGATCCCGACGATCTCACCTTGTCGGACGGAATAGGATACGTCGTTGACCACGCTTCCTTTCTGGAAACTAATCCTGAGGTTCTCGATCTCCAGAAGATCAGGCATCGGAAAATTCCCGCGGCTTGGCGGTGAAGGCGATCGCCTCCTCGAACCGTGCTGCGACGTCGAGCAGGAAGCGGTCCTCGTTCCAGCGAGCGACAAGTTGCAGCCCGACCGGCAATCCCTCGTGTGTGAGACCGCACGGCATGGAGAGGGCCGGATGACCCGTCAGGTTGAATGGGAAGGTGTATGGATACCACGCTCCCCGGATAGTGCCGGCATCCTTGCCGTCGATCTCGATACGGCCAAGCGGGTCGGTATTCACTGGCAGAGGGGGTGCCGATAGGGTTGGCGAGGCGATCAGGTCGTACCGCTCGAATATCTTCTGGACGGTCGCGAAGCAGCGGGTTCGGGCATAGTTCGCTTCCCAAAGATCGACAGCGGAATAAGCGCGGCCCGCCTCGGCAGTGCTGACGAGCGTCGGATCGAGCAGATGGGGCGTCCGCTCGATCGCCGTCGTGAGGCGGGACAGGAGAGCGGAGCGCAGAATGACCAGGAACGCACCCTCGAGGGAAACAAGGTCGAGGTCTATCTCTTCGACGTCGATTCCAAGCTCTCCGGCATGGCTCATAGCGTCGAGGACACGCCGCTCCACTTGCGGGTCGAGGATATTTCCGCAGCGCAAAAGCAACGCTATGCGGACGCGGCCGTCATGGTAGCGCGAGGCGATGGTGTCGCCCTGGCCGTAGGGATCGCGGCGGTCGTGTCCGGCCAGCACGTCGAAGAAATATGAGAGATCGGCGATGTTGCGGGCCATCGGCCCGACAAAGGAGTTGGCGCCGAACAGATCCGGCGCCTGCAGGTTCGGGACCATGCCCAGCGTGGCCTTGAGCCCGGTCACACCGCAACAGGAGGCCGGTATCCTGATGGAGCCACCGCCGTCCGACCCCAGCGCAAGCGCGCCCATCCCGGTGGCCACTGCGACGGCGCCGCCGCCGCTGGAGCCGCCACACGTCCGGCCGTGATCCCAAGGGTTCAGGGTGCGCCCGAAGTACGGCCCCTCTGTAAAAGGCTTATGCCCGAATTCCGGCGTTGTCGTCTTGCCGATCAATATGGCTCCTGTCGCTCGTGCTCTGGCGACCGCGATGGCATCCGCGTCGGGCACCTTCCCGGCAAAGAGCGCCGAACCTTGTGAGGTCGGAACGCCCTCGGTATTGGTCAGGTCCTTGACTGAGAAGGGAACTCCGTGGAGCGGGCCGATCTCGTCACCGCGTTTTCGCGCCGCATCGGCTGCCCCGGCCTCCTTCCGCGCCCGTTCCTCGCACAGCGTGATGAACGCGTTGAGTTCCTTGCGCTCCTCTATCCGCCGAAACGCCGCCGACACGGCTTCGGACGCGGATATCTCGCCTGAGGAGACAAGCCGCGCAGTGGAGATGGCGTCGAGATCGGCAATTTCAGACATTCGTTCTCTTTCGTTCCGCCCGTCAAATCATCCACCTGCCGCCATCGACAAGCAGGGTCTGCCCGGTGATGAAACGGGCCTCGTCGCTGGCGAGGAAGCAGATCGCGGCCGCGACGTCGGAGGGCTCGCCGACGAAGCCGACCGGCGTCTGCTGGCGAATCCGATCGATGACGGCGGCTGGCACCCTGTCGTGCGCCCTGGTCCGGATGGCGCCAGGTGCGACCGCGTTGACGGTGACGCCGAAAGGCGCAAGCTCGCGCGCCAGGGAGCGGGTGAAGCCGATGATACCCATCTTGGCGGTGGCATAGTCGACGAGGCCGGCATCTCCGGCGAAGGCGGCGTCGCTGGACATGTTGAGGATGCGGCCGCCCCGCTCACGCATTTGCGGCACGACAAGCCGCGAAAGCCGCATGGTCGCAAGCAGAGATACTTCCAGCACGAAGCGCCAGACGTCTTCCTGGGATTCGTGAAATTCGCTGGCGCGCTCGCGGGCGCTCTGGCCGACATTGTTGATCAGGATGTCGACGGCTCTGAACTTCTCCGTCGCCGACTGATGGAACCCGGTGACCACGGATTCGTCGGTACAGTCCCCTGACACGGCATAGACCCGATCTGCCGGAAACCCGGAAGTCAATTGGGCGAGGCCGTCTTCCTCGCGATCGATGATCGCGACCCGCGCGCCCTCGGAAAGGAAGCGTGAGGCGCAGCCGGCGCCGATGCCCGATCCGGCTCCCGTGATCATCACGACCTTTCCCTCGAAACGGCCTTCAGGCTTGTCCATTCGTCTGCCTCAGTGGAAGGTTCGGCCGCCGTCGACGGCAAGGGCGGTGCCTGTCACGTAGGAGGATTCCGAGCTACTCAGCCAGAGAATCGCGGCGGCGATCTCATCGGGCTCGGCGACCCGTCCCAACGCGTAACGCGCTAACACCGCTTCGTAGGCTTGCTGCGGATCGGGCGCCTTGTCGATGCTGCTACGCAGGAGGCCGGTTTCGACTGCGCCCGGGCAGACGACGTTGACCCGCACGCCGAAGTCGGCCGCTTCCATGGCGAGCGCCTTGGAGAACATCTGCAATCCGGCCTTGGAAGCGGAGTAGGCGGTGCGATGCTTCAGCGGCATCAGCCCGGCCCCCGATGATATGTTGACGATCGTGCCGCCACCGGCGGCGCGCAGATGGGGCAGGGCGGCGCGGCATACACGCATAGGCCCGTCGAGATTGACCGCGAATATTCGGCGCCAATCTTCGTCGTCGGTATCCTCAAGACTGCGCAGGAGATCGATCCCGGCCGCGTTGACGACGCCGTCGATGCCGCCAAAGGCTTCGACACTCTTGCGCATCGCACGCTCGACCTCTTCGGTCGACGTCATGTCTCCACAAGACAGAGTGAGCCGGCTTTCCCTGGAACGGGCGCTCAACCGCTCAAGGGCTTCCGCGTCCCGATCGAAGCAGGCGACGCTCGCGCCGGCATCGACAAATCGCTTTACGCACGCCAGCCCTATGCCGTTTGCCGCGCCGGAGACGAAGATGCGTCGATGGGCGAAGGCGTCGGTCACGTGGCCACCTTTTCGAGGCGAGGGCGCATATCCTCGGCCATTTCGTCGCAGCGGCCGATCCATACGTCGGAATGGCTGAGCGCGTGCTCGATCAGCCCTTCCAGCGCCTTCAGACGCGAGGGTTGGCCGATCAGTTGCGGATGCATGGCGACCATCATCATGCGCTTTTCGGAGTAGAGCACGTCGAACTCCGATTTCCACGCTTCGAGCACCGAAGAGGGCGGCTGTAGCGTCCGGCCGGGCAGAGCGATCGAATACTGGAAGAACGGCGCGTCATCGAGGACCCAGCGGAAGGGCAGCTCTACGATCCGCGACACCTTGCCTTCGACCGTGTGGAGGTATGGCGAGTCGTCGTCGAAGAAGTTCGACGAATAGACGAAGCCTTCCTTGACCAGCATCGGCATCGTGATCGGGCTGACCTCGGCGGCGGGGGAACGCCAGCCACGCGGCCTTTGCCCCGATGCCCGCACGATCGATTCGATGCCCTTTTCCATTTCCTCTCGCTCCTCGTCGGGCGTGAGGGTGAGTATCCAGCGATGCGTATAGCTGTGATGGGCGATCTCATGCCCCCCTGCGAGAATTCGTTCCATCAGAGCGGGACGTTGGTCGATGATCAGGCCGGGAACAAAAAACGTCGCCTTGATCCCGTAGCGCTCGAGGAGCGTCAGTATGCGCGGAGCGCCGACTTTCCAGCCATACGCGCCCTGGGACATCATGACCGGACGCGAGGCGAAAGAGGGGTCCCGCGCCGTCCACATGGTCTCGGCGTCGAGGTCGAATGTCAGAAAAAGCGGGAAACCCTTGCTGGTCAGATGCATGCTTTGCTCGTCTCGATGATTGACTTCTTCGGTACCGGGCAGTCGCCCGGCCCATATGCTTCAGGCCGCCGCCTTGCCGCGCTCCGACGTACGGGTCGAGAAATAACCGGGGAACCGTCGTACGGCGTCGATGTCCACCTCGACCACTATCATCTCCTCGCCCGATCCCATCGACCGGATGAAGTCGGCTGTCCCGTCGATGCCGTCTGGCTTGGTGCAGAACCAGTTCCACAGTTCGTCGAGGTCGGTGACGGCGGGCGGGATACAGACGGTGCTGTGGCCGCCCGCCGGCGGGAAGCGGGTATCGTTGCGCTTCCTGGTCGGCCGGGCGACGTTCACGCCGAAGATCGGCGCGGAGTATTCGAGATGCCGACCAGCCACCACATGCGGATAGGCTTCCGCAAGGGCGAACCAGACGGCCGGGTTGAAGATGATATCGGCGTTCTCGGTCCTGCTCTTGCCGACGCCATCATTGAAGAAGGCGAAATCCGCGCAGATGACAATGCCGAAGCGCCCGATCTCCGTCTCGAAGACCTCGAACTTGTCGCCCGGTACGACGCCGTTGTCGATTTCGCCCGCCGTCGGATAGTTCTTGGTCTGCCGCCCGACGATCTCTCCCGTCGGCGAGATGATGACACTGGTGTTGTACCAGCGCTCGCGCGTGCCGTCGGCCAACCCGGCGATGATGTACATGCCGTGCTGCCTTGCCTTCTCGCTCAGTTGCTCCTTGCCCATCAGCGGGTAGAGTTCTGGAAAACAAGCAAGATCGGCGCCCTTGGCGGCCGCGTCATCCAGGAGTTCAAGTGCGTGTTCGACATCCACGCCCTGCCATTTTTCCATAAAATCGCCCGCTGCCGACATTGCCTGAATGGCCGCAACTTTGATCTTCCTCATGGAACTCTCCATCGCTTGGATACTGATGCAAGGCCGGATCTCATGCCTTGGGACCTTGCTGGTTTCGGGGGTCGAAATAGTCCCTGAGTCCATCGCCCAGGAGATTGAAGCCGAGCACGGCAATCATGATCATCAGGCCGGGAAACATGACCTGGTAGGCCCCGAGCTCCATGAAATCGCGTCCCTTTCCGAGATCCGCGCCCCAGCTTGGATTCGGCGGCTGGATACCGAGCCCCAGGAAGGAGAGGGCGGCTTCGGTGAGCAACGCGGTAGACAGGAGAAGCGACGCTTCGATGAGGATCGGTCCTGCGATGTTGGGCAGGATGTGTCGCCGCAATATCCAGGGCATGCTCGCCCCGAACATGCGCGAAGCCAGCACGAACTCCCTGGTCTTGACGGACAATGTCGGCGAGCGCGCGACCATCGCGACGCGCGGTATGTAGAGGACGGCGATGGTCAGGACGAGGTTCCGCGTGCTCGGGCCTAGATAGGCGACGAGCGCGATGGCGAAGAGGATCGTCGGCAAGGCGAAGATGATATCGAATAGCCGAATGAACAGGCTGTCAAAAGCACCGCCGATGAACCCCGTCAGCATGCCAATGGGAAGCCCAATCGCCAATGCCAGCGCCACCGACGGAAAGGCCACGCCGAGACTCGCGCGACTGCCCAGCACGACGCGGCTGAAAAGGTCTCGCCCCTGTACGTTTGTTCCGAACAAATGGTCCCAGCTCGGCGCGGCAAGCATCTGGCCGGTGTTGTCGTTGGCGCCATAAGGAGCGATCTCGGGCGCGAACGCCGCCATCAGGACTATCAGGACGACGATGGTCAGACCGACCACCGTTGCGGGATTGCTCCTGAGGAAGCGCAGGAAATAGGCTACGCCGCCCGAGTTCGATGCGGACGTCCCGATCTCTTTTTCTGCTCCGGTTTCGCCTGTTTGCTGAATCGCCGTCATGCCTTATTCTTGATCATCCCATGGCTACGCAAACTTTACGCGCGGATCGACCAGGGCGACGAGAAGGTCCGCGAAGAGCATGACCATCGCGACGCCGAACGACATGAAGAGCACCGCCCCCTGGATAATGGGATAGTCGCGGTTCTGGATTGCGCCCAGCACCAGCCGTCCCAGCCCCGGAATAGCGAAAATCTCTTCAAGCAGGACCGTGCCGCCGATAAGGAAGGCGGACCAGACGCCGATGGCGGTGATCACGGGGATTAGCGCGTTCTTCAGCGCATGGACGAAGATGACTCGTCGACGCGAAAGACCCTTGGCTTCCGCCGTGCGCACGTAGTCCTCGCCGAGCGTCTCGATAACGCTCGCCCGTGCGTAGCGCAGCAATATGGCGCCGATGCCGAGGCCAAGGGTCAGCGAGGGCCAGAACATGCGGGCAAGGTTCGCAAGCGGGTCCTTGAAGAAAGGCACATAGCCCAGGGTCTGAACGTTCGGGAAATAGATGGCGCCGAACACGACAATGATAGTGCCGAGAAAGAAGCTCGGCGCGGAAATGCCGAGTAGCGCGAAAATCCTGACGAGAACGTCGCTGGAGCGTCCCCTGCGGACCGCCGCCAGCACCCCCAGCGGCACGCCGATCGCGATGGCGATGATCATCGACAGCAGGCACATCTCAAAGGTGATCGGAAGACAGCGGAGGATTTCGTCGAGGACGGGGCCGCCGTGAATGAAGGAATAGCCGAAATCGCCATGTGCGATGCGGCCGAGCCACCACGCGTATTGTTCCAGCAGCGGCTTATCCAAGCCAAGTTCGTGAAGGACACGCACTCTGGTCTCGGCGTTATTACCTGCCGTCACCCCCATCATGTTGGTGACAATGTCGCCCGGGATGAGGCGCATCATCGCGAAGGTCAGGAAGGTCACCCCGAGAAGCACCGGAATGACAAGTAGCAACCTTCGGATGATGTATTGTCCCATCTTGAGGAAACTAGCTCCATTCGCCTGTCGCCGCAGCGGTCGTCGGGAGCCGTGACGGCCCTGACATGGATACGTTGGCGTGTTCCGCGCCCCCCGAAGTCAGGGAGTCGCGGAACCCCGTTGAACAAGTCATTTCTTGTTCAGCCACGCATAGCGCAGGTTGAAGAAAGATCCGCTCGGCATCGCTCGGTAGTTGTTGAGGTTCTCCTTGACGTACTGCCAGTTCACCGGTTTCGTGAAAGGGTATAGCATATAGACCTTGTCGGCGACGAGGGTCTGTATGTCCTTGTAGATCTTCACCCGCTTCTGGACGTCGACTTCCGACTTCCCTGCGTCGAGTAGCGCATCGAGATCCTTGTCCTTGAATTTTCCGAGGTTGATCTTCGATGTTGAATAGTAGATCGGATAGACGTCGGCATGCGGGTCAGGCTGCCAGACAAGCGTCACGATCGAGAGCTGGTCCTTGACGTTGATGTAGTTGTCGAGTTGCTGATTGAAGTCGGGGATTTGTTGGATCTTCAGGTTGACGCCAATCTTCTTCCACTGGTCCGCCAGAATCTCGGCGGTCTGCACGTCGAGGGGAAGGCTGACCTGCACTGTCAGGTCGAGGCCATTGGCGAAGCCTGCTTCGGCCAGTAGTTTCTTCGCCTGCTCGGGATCGTACTTGTAGTAAGGGAGTTCTGGATCCTTGCCCTGACACCAGCCGTAGGGCACCTCGCCGCAGGGAATCTTGGTGCCGATCTCGCCATGACCGAACAGCACCGTGTCGATCACGCCCTTCCGGTCCATCCCAAGGCTGAGCGCCCGGCGCACACGGACATCCGACGTTGGGCCTTCGACCGTGTTGATGGCCAGGCCGGATTCATTAACAGGTCCCGCCGGCTCCACCGCCTTGTTGCCGGGCTTGCCCTGGAGAAGCGCTATGAATTTGGGATCGTTGATCGCTACCAGATCCGCGTTGCCCTGCCGGAACGCGGAAATCTGCGCCTGCTGTTCGGGCACGATATTGTACCGGATCGAGTCGATGCAGGGATAACCCTTCTCCCAATAGTTGGGGTTTGCCTTCAGTAGCACGTGATCGTTCGGCACGTATTCCACGAGCATGAATGGCCCGGTGCCGGAGGCCTTTTCATTGAGGTTGTTGCTGCCGGCGAAATCGTAAGGAACGATCGCCGTGTACCATGCGGTGGCCAGGATGCTCAGTATGGGGGCGAACGGCTGCTTGAGCGATATCTTGACCGTATATTTGTCGACCGCCTCGACTTTTTCGATCGAGGACAATTGCCCGGCCCAAGGTGAACTGAACTTGGGATCGAGAATCCGGTTCAATGTGAACACGACATCCTTGGCCTCGAACTCCCGACCGTGATGGAACATCACACCATGGCGAAGAGAAAAGGTCACAGACAGCTTGTCAGGAGCGATCTCATATTTTGTCGCCAATCCTGGCTCAAGGCCCTTCGGACCGAACCGCAGCAGCGTGTCGTAGATCTGGTCGTAGATCAGGCTCGGCGGGAACTGGGCCTTCTTGCTCGGCGTGAGATCGCCTGGATCGGGCGCAAAAGGTATCGTCACCGATCCGCCGCGCACGGGACATTGATCATCGGCCAAGGCGGCTGTCGCGAAAGTTGCCGAGACGGCAAGAAAACAACATGCGGCGATGCGGCTCAGCATAGCACTCCCCTTTTATTGATCGGCTCCCATTCGCCGATAGGGAATTCTGATCATCAATGAAAGCGGATGGCAAGGTCTCTTTTCAAAAAGATATTAAAAAGCTATCTCTGCGCCTCATCAGACCTGAGCTGACCTCTCGAGAAACGCTATCGATTGGACAGGACGAGGCGGCGCAACATGGAAGCCAGAAGCTCCTGCTCGCCGGCGGTGAGAACGGAGACGAGTTGACGCTCGAGTTCGGCCTGTGCGGCCATGGCAGTCTCGCTCAACTCGACCCCCTTATCCGTAAGCTCGACGATCACCCCGCGCCCGTCCACCGGGTCGTCCATGCGCTTTATGTAACCGAGGTCCTCGACCTTTTTCAGAAGGTTGGAGACGCCACCGGAGGTTATCATGAGGGTGTTCTGAAGATCGGAAGGAGACATCCTGTATGGGAATCCGCTGGCCCTTAGAGTCCCGACGATGGCATAGTGCGAGTATTTCACACCAAACTGCGCCATGTTCCGGTTCATTGCATTCATGAAGATTTCTCCTAGGCGGAGAATGCGTCCTGTAACCGCCTTGCCGGAGCAATCGATATCGGGCCGCTCCTTCTGCCACATGGCGATGCCGACATCCGCTACGTCAAGCTCGTGCCTGGTGGCGGGTGGTTGAAACGTCATTGTCTGCTGCCTCTGTATGCGTCAGTCTAAGCTCACCTTCTGGCTCACATATATCTTTTGGAAAAGGCATCAAGTCGTTTGTGTTCGCGGTAGCGCGTAGGCGCTGTCGGCGGCGAGCCGTTCCGGCCACTGACCGAAGCGGTTCTAGGCGCGCGATCACGTGCACACCGCACTGACCTCGGCCTGGCGGATGGCGCGGATTTGCGGCAAGAGTCTGACACCCGGTTTCCTTCGTCACTCTACGGAGGGTGCGGGCGCGGTTGACGTCCGCGACAATGGATATGATCGGAACCGAAAATGCGAGAATGGTCGGTTCAAACGCTCCCCTGCCTTCGGCAAGCCGCTTGACAGCCCGATCGTGCGCCGAAGGCAACGTCGTGATCAGACCGACGGGAGCGGTCAAGGTCATGGTGACGACGGGCTCCGGCCGAGCTGTCCGTTCCAGTCGCGATACCTGCAGTGTAATAGGAGATGTCACATGAACTTGAGCTTGGATACACGGAAGGCGTTCTGCCTTGCGGATTGATTTCAGGCCACAGCTCCGGCCACAGCGTTCCACTCCGCGACCGCCTGAAGGCGATGCAGGTGAATTTGGAATGCGGAGCGTTGCGAACGGGGTGGAACGAAGAGATTTCTGGGGGTTGAGAAGGTCGAGAGGAAACGTTGCGGACTTCCCGGCGATTGGAACCCTGCATACCTCGCTCCAGAAGCATCCCCTCGACAAGATCCAGGCTCAGCGGAAAACCGAAAGTAGACCCAGACCGCGTGTGCGATGATTTGGGGCTGGAAACGATGGCGCTTGTAACTGGCGGCGAGGTCTTCAAGCATGTGCGTATACCGTACTCGCCCCTCACAGCTGTTACCGTGGCATCTCCCCACGGAGTGGTCGACATGTAGCCGTCATAGATGCTGCATTGCTGGGCGGGCACCTAGAGGTTGATCCGCTAGGGAAAGCCCGGAGGATAGGGTCGGGAAAGCAGACGAGATCGACTCCGGAACGTCCCGTCTTCGCGACGACGTCGCATGTCTCGGTAAGCGACGGCCCTTGTTCAGCATGATCGAGGACGCATCTGTGCCGTCACCACCACATATCCTGTCAGGCCGCATTTCCCCTTGCGCGTTGTCCCATTTGCGGCTTTACCGTCTATATGGCGCATTGATATAACATTAAGAGCAAGCTGGGTGGGCGCACGATGAAATATGGCGTGATCGACGCGGTGGTGAACATCTGGACCAAGGAGGCGCTGGCCGGCCGGCCCGATCGCGAGGAGTTCTACACTTCCAAGGTGAAGGTGGATCGCGGCACTTTCGAGGGCATCTCGCTGGAGGAGATGCTGCGCCGCATGGATGAGGCCAATGTCGAGCGCGCCATGCTGATCGCCGCCAAGGTGGGCCCGGCCGATCATCGCGCCTGCTATCACGTGCCGTATGAATTGGTTGCCGAGGCGGTCGCCCGCTATCCCGACCGTTTCCTCGGTCTTGCGGGCATCGATCCGACCGAAGGAATGAGCGGAGTGCGGGCTCTGGAGAAAGCCGTCCGTGAAGACGGCTTCATCGGCGCGCACCTCTATCCGCACTGGTTCGAACTGGCACCCGACCACGCGCGCTACTATCCATTCTATACCAAATGCGTGGAACTGGATGTGCCTGTACAGATGCAGGTCGGCCAGTCCCTCATCTACGACAAGAGTTTCCCCCGCCGCAGCGTCGGCCGTCCGATCACGCTCGACGCCGTGGCATGCGACTTCCCCGAACTGAAGATCATCGGCATCCACATCGGCATTCCATGGGCGGACGAGATGATCGCGATGGCGTGGAAACACGCGAACGTCTTCATCGGCTCGGACGCGCATGGGCCGCGCTACTGGCCGCAATCCTTCGTCAACTATATCAACACCTACGGGCAGGATAAGGTGATTTTCGGCACCGATTTCCCGGTGCTCGATTTTGGCGAAACGTTGCGCCAGATCGACGAGCTTGATCTGCGCCCCGCTTCGAAGCGGAAATTCCTGCGCGACAACGCCCTACGCGTCTACGGCCTGGAGTAGCGGGCATGAACCTCGCCGAGGCCCTCGATATCCATGCCGCCGCGAGGCCGGATCACGCGGCCATTATCGCGGGCGAGACAAGCATCGACTATGCGGGGCTGGCACGGCTCGTGACGTCGGTCACTGGCCGGTTGATTGCGTCCGGCATCCGGCGCGGCGATGTCGTTGGCGTGTGCCTGAAGGATTCGCCGGATCATCTGGTCGCCAACTATGCGCTGGCCCGCATGGGTGCGGTCATCCTGCCGATGGACTGGCGCTGGACCGAGCCGGAGAAATCGACCGTCGCCAGCCATTTCGGCGCACGCCTGGTCATTGCGCTTCCCGAACAGGGGCCGATCGGCGATATCGCGCTGACGACGCTAGACGCGCTTCCAGGTTCGGTCGGAGAAGGTGCAGCCGAGAGGCCGGTCGAAGGCGAGGATCTTCCGCTTCTCCTGTCCCTGTCGTCCGGCACCACGGGCCGCCCAAAAGGCCCCTGCGTCACGCATCGGCAGATGCTGCGCCGCTTCTGGACGCACTGGATCAATCTCGGCCTTAACGGCACGGATCGATATGTCTCCGCAACGCCGCTCTATTTCGGCGGCGGCCGGACATTCGCCATGTCGATCCTGTTTTCCGGCGGCACCGTCGTGCTGTTTCCTCCACCTTTCGATGCTGATGCGCTGGCCGCGGAACTGGAGCGCGTTTCGGCCACCAGCACGTTCCTCGTGCCGACCCAGCTTCGCAAGCTGTTGGAGGCCGGGGACGAACGCAAGGTCGCGGTGCGCAAGCTGCGGCTGCTCATTTCCAGTGGCGCCCCCCTCGACCCGGAAGAGCGCAATGCCATCGCGGCCACACTCAACGGCAATTTCGTCGAATATTATGCCTCGACCGAAGGCGGAGGCATCTCGCTGGCGACGCCTGAGACGCGGCTGAGAAGCCCCAATTCCGTGGGCCGGCCGGTCTTCGGCGTCGAGGTCCAATGCGTCTCCGACACGCACGAGCTGCTTCCGCCGGGCGCAGTGGGCCAGTTGCGCTACCGTGGCCCCGGCGTGGCGAGCGGCTATTTTGGCGAAGCCGGCGGCGGGGAGAGCCCATTCCGTGACGGGTGGTTCTATCCGGGCGACCTGGCGTCGCTCGATGAGGGCGGGCATGTCGAACTGCGCGGACGGCGCAAGGACGTCATCATCCGCGGCGGCGTCAATATCTACCCCACCGAGATCGAGCAGGTGCTGCGCGGTCACGAATACGTGGCGGAAGCCGCAGTGACGGGAGCGCCGTCGCCGAAGCTGGGCGAAACGGTTGCCGCCTTCGTCGTGGTGCGGCGGCCAGTCGACGCCGACACGCTGCGGGCCTGGTGCTCGGCGAGGCTCGCTCCCTATAAGGTGCCCGAGCAATTCGTCTTCCTGGATGAACTGCCGCGAAACAGCGCCGGCAAGATCGTGAAAGCGGCCTTGCGTGTGGCCTGACCTCCCTGCCGCCGCCGATGCCCTCCCATGCTGCCGCGCCGGTTCCTGAATGCACGACGGCCCGACACCGCAGACAATTCGCTTGATGTCGGCTCACTTTTGCATAATGTTATGTCTATAGATCAGGTTGGGTGGAGCTCATGGGTTACGGCAAGCGGGATACGTTGTCCCCGGAGGCGTCGGCGCGGCCATGGAAGGGCCAGTCCTGGCCACGTTCCTCGACGGGCCGCAGTTCGCTGGTCGAGCCGCTGCCCCACCACATCAGTTGCGATGCGCTGCATGTGAATTTCCGCGCCGAGCCGTCGGCCATCGCCAATCTGCTGCCGCCGGGACTCGAGCCGCTGGAGACAGGCGACGGATGGGTGATGATCGCGGAAATGTCGAAGGTGAGCACGTCCAACATTAAGCAAATGTGGCGCGACCCCGCGCGCTCTTCCTACAATGAATGCGTGCTGGGCTTCTATTGCCGGTTCGGCGACAAGGTCGGCCGCTACAGCGCCCTCGTCTGGGTGGACCGTGACTGGTCGCTTGGAATGGGCGCCATCTTCGGCTGGGGCAAACGGCTGGGGACAATCGACCGGACCCGGCACCAGCCCACCAATCCGGCCTTCGCCGGCAAGGTCTCTCACACGCTGGGCGGGACGGTTTCGCGCTATGGCCGCCGTGTCCTCGACATGTCGGTGAGCTTCGAGGATGGCGGCCAGCCGCTCTCCGCTCTCCCCGGCCACGCCGCGTCGACCTTCCTCTATCGCTACATCGCCTCGCCTGGTCCCGGTGTGGCGGATATCGAGCAGCTTTTCGAGCTGGGCTTCACCAATGTCTCGATGAGCGGCATACGGTCGGGGACCGGGTCCCTCGCTTTCGGAGACGCCGAGGACGAGGACCTCGATCTTCTCGGGCAGGTCGAGGTGACGGGCGGTTTTGCCTACCAGCGCGGCTGGACGACGGATCGCACTGCGCGTCTTCTACAAGACTTTGCCGCGGGCTGAGTCCGCGGAATCACGAAGCAACCGAAAGAGGGTCATCACATGAATAATTTTGTCACCAATCGCCGCAAGTTTCTCGTCGGCGCCCAGGCTCTTGCCGCCAGCGCCATGGTTCCGGGCCTGATGGGCGGCACGGCGCGCGCGCAAAATCTCGCCAAAGTCACTTACCTGACGCCGTTCGGCTACCTCATCTCCTTTATCGAGACGATGTATGCTGACGTGGGCGGCATCTACGCCAAGCACGGCCTCAACGTCACCATCGAGGGCGGGCGCGGCTCCTCCATGGCCGTCCAGCAGGTGACGGCCGGCAATGCCCTGATCTCGCGCACCGGCGGCACCGACCTCATCAAGGCCTACGCGACCGACCCGTCTATCGTTTCCGTTGGCGAGATCTATCAGAGTGATATCTTCTTCGTGATCAGCTCCAAGGATGCGCCGATCGCCAAGCCTGAAGACATGGTCGGCAAGACCATGGGCATCGTCTCCGCGTCGGGCGCGACCGAAAACATTCTTGACATGATGCTCGCAGCCCGCGACGTCCACAAGGCGGATGTTGCGCGCCAAGTCGTGGGCAATGCGCCGGCGGCCTTCGAGCTGGTCAAGCAGGGCCGTATCGCGGGCTTCATTGCCACCAGCGATACCGTTTTCCAGCTTAACGTGGACAAGCAGCTGGTTGTTGCCTGGTCGACAGACGACGTCGCTCCGTGCCCCGGCCAAGTCTACATGACCTCCAAGGCGCAGCTCGAAAAGAGCGGCGACCTGATTGGCAAGTTCCTGGCCTCGGTCGAGGAGACGCTGGGCGTCCTGCTCGCAAGCAAGGACCTGGCACCCATCATCGATCAGGTGACCGCCAAGTACGACGTGTTCGAGGCGAAGCGCCCCGACAAGGGCCTTGCCGTCCTGAAGCACACGCTGGCCAAGTACGAGGCGCCCTACAAGGACAAACTGGCATCGAGCAAAGATCGCTGGAAGTCCGCCTACGATCTGATGCTCAAGGCAGGCCTGATCTCCGCGACGGCCGATCAGAACTTCCATGACGACAGCGCGCGCAAGCTCGCCTTTGGCTGACGTGACCGCGAGCCGGACCGCTCTCATTGTAATCGATCCGCAGCGCTCGTTTTGCGACGCTGACGGCACGATGGCAAAACAGGGGCGTCCAATCGATGGCTTGCGCCGCGCGGCGCAAGCCGGCGACACGCTCGCCCGCGATCTCAGGGCGCTCGGCGCTGCGATCATCTGGACGCGGATGGTGTTTGCCGAAGACTATTCGGACGGTGGCGAACTCATTCGCTCCATCCGCCCGAACCTGGCGCGTATCGGCGCGTTGAAGCGAGGCAGCGGCGATGAGTTTCTGTCCCCGGTCGTGAGCCCCGCGCCGGAGGACGTCATCGTCGACAAGCCGCGATTTTCCGCGCTCGTTCATACGCGACTGGAAGCCATGCTGCGCGATGGCGGCTACGGCCGCGTCATCGTGTGCGGGGTCACGACATCCATGTGCGTGGAAAGCACCGTGCGTGATCTCGGCCAGCGCGATTTCGAGACTTACGTGGTCGCCGACGCCTGCGCAGATTTCGATGCAGGGCGTCATAATGCCTCGATGCAGGCGATGGAGTTTGGTTTTGCACGCATCATCGACAGCAATAGCGCACGTGCGCTCATGCAGACCGCTGGACATGCCTGACGGCGTTGCACGGCCGGCAAGCAAGCCCGTGAAGATACGGCTCAAGGACATCGAGCAGCGCTACAAGGCGCGCGACATCGACGTATTGGCGCTGACCGAGGTGAATCTCGACATCGGGCAGGGCGAGTTTCTCGTTCTGCTGGGCCCTTCCGGCTGCGGCAAGACCACGCTCCTGCGTATCGTCGCGGGGCTGTTGAAATCCAGCGGCGGCAGCGTGGAGGTGGGTGGTCAGCCGCTGTGGAACGGCCGCGAGCGCAACGACGTCGTCATGCAGGAACTGGGGGTCGTTTTTCAGGAGGCGAACCTGTTCCCCTGGATGACGATTGAGGACAACATCGCCTTGCCGTTGAAGCTTCGGGGCATGGGCAAGCAGGAACGTCGCGGCCGGGCCGCCGAACTGTGCGAACTGGTGGGCATCAAAGGCTTCGAGAAGCGCTGGCCGCGCGAGCTTTCGGGCGGCATGCGCCAGCGTGCGGCGATAGCCCGCGCGTTGAGTTGCAAGCCGCAGATCTTGCTGATGGACGAGCCATTCGGAGCCCTCGATGCCATGACGCGCGATCAGATGAACCTGGAACTCCAGCGCATCTGGATGGAGAGCGGCTGCACGGTCATCCTCGTCACCCATTCGATCCGCGAGGCGGTCTTCCTGGCCGACCGCGTTTTGCTGCTTTCCCCGCGCCCCGGCCGGATGGATATGCTGACCGACATCGACATAGCGCGCCCGCGCGACATCTACGTCCAGTCCACGCCGGAATTCCAGAAGCACGAACTCGAGTTGCGCCAGCGGCTCGATTCCTTCGCCTGAGAACGGAGCCAGCCATGTCTCGCCATACGTCCTGGTTCGCAACGCCGCTGCTGCTGGCCGTGCTCGTGCTCGTCTGGGACGGATATGTCCGCCTCTTCGACGTGTCGCCGTTCATCCTGCCGTCTCCGCTGGATGTGTGGGACGCCACGGTGGGGTTGCTGTCGGTTCCGCGCACCTACCAGCATATCTGGGTCACCCTGTTCGAGACGCTGGCAGGCTTCCTCATCGCCGTCATCATCGGTCTCGGACTGGGCGCGGCGCTCGGCAAGGTGCCATGGCTGGAACGCACCCTCAACCCGCTCATCGTCGGGCTTCAGGTGATGCCCAAAGTCGCGTTGATTCCGCTGTTCATAGTCTGGTTCGGCTTCGGGATGACCTCGAAGGTGGTGCTGGCAGCCGTGATCGCGTTCTTCCCGATCATGACCAATACCATTCTCGGCATAAAATCGGTCGAGCGCGGCCATCGAGACGTCATGCAGTCGCTGAATGCCAGCGCTTGGGCCACCTTCCGTGATGTCGAGCTTCCCAATGCGCTGCCCTATTTCCTGACCGGCATGGAGATCGGCATCGTGCTTGCCACCATCGGCGCGATCGTTGGAGAGTATCTCGGCGGCAACCAAGGCCTCGGCTACATGGCGGTGGCGACGCTCAACGCCTTTGACGTGAAGGCGATGTTTGGCGTGATCATGCTGCTCACGACCCTTGGCCTCATCCTCTACTTCCTCGTCGTGTTGCTGCGCCGCTACGTCACGCCTTGGCACGAATCATCGATCACACACTGACCATTACCGACAGGAGGAGACCGGGACCATGGCCCGCATCATCGACGTGAGCGCCAACTTCAAGCCGCACACCCAGCTCAAGCTGTACGACGTGCTCGGCGTCGACAAGTCGACGGCACACGGCATTGATCCTGAAGCCTTCATTGCGGAGATGGACCGTAACGGAGTTGCGATGACCGGGATCGTCGCCAATGTCGTACAGAACGGCGTTCGTGGCGAACTGCTCGCCACCCATGTCGATGAGGTCTATCCGACGCTTCAGAAATATCCGGACCGCTTCTTCGGCTGGTGCGGCATCAACCCGCTCGGCGGCATGGACACGCTGCGCTATATCGACCGCGCCGTTACTGAACTCGGCTTCAAGGGCGTGCACGTCTACCCACATTGGTTCGGCGTACCGATCAACGATCGCACCTACTGGCCGATCTACGCCAAATGCTGCGAACTCGGCGTGCCGATCACCCTGCAGGTGGGACGCCAGTCTCCTCGCTCCGGCGGCAAGCTGTGCGCGCGTCCGCAATGGATCGAGGATGCTGCCTACGACTTTCCGGAACTCACCCTCATCGGCCTCCATATCGGCGTCCCGATGGATTACGAGATGACGAGCGCTGCCATCGGCCACGAAAACGTCTACATCATCGCCGACGCGCATCCGCCTTCAACCTGGACGCCGCATTTCGTCGACTACATCGCCCAGCGCGGCTTCCTTAATCTGGACGGCATGAAGAAGGTGATGTGGGGAACCGACTGGCCGGTGCAGAACCTCACCCACTCACTGGAGGAAGCCCGTGCGCTCGACATTCCAAAAGAAGCGCTGGACGGCCTTCTCGGCGAAAACGCGATCCGGATCCTCAAGCTGGACGTGCGGGGATGATCGCCGGCCATCGCCGCCTCGGGCGGCCATGGCAAGGCCGGGTTGTCAGGGCTCGCTGTACTTGCGATGGGGGCGCCGCAAAGCGCATAGCACTATAACAAAGGGTGGAGGATGATGTGGCCCGAGCTGCCTTGATCAACGATTCGGTCACCCCCTTGCACCACCAGGTGTATGTGGTGATGCGCCAGCAGATCGAAGAGGGCCAGTATTACGGCGAGAAGCCGATCCCCTCCGAGCACGAACTGTCGCAAACATTCCAGGTATCGCGGATTACGATCCGTCGCGCCCTCGACAGACTCAAGCAGGAGGGTTTCGTCAGCCGCGCGCGGGGTCGCGGGACATTTGCACGATCCCCTGAAATCCCTCAGGCGATCTCGGCAAACCTGCGCGGGATTTTCGAGAACCTGCTGGCAATGGGGTTGCGGACCCGCGTCAAGCTGATCGAATTCGGCTATGTGCCGGCAACGCCCATGATCGCCGCCAAGCTCCTGCTGGAGCCGGGCGCCATGGTGCAGCGTGCTGTGCGTGTCCGCTACCACAAGGATATCCCCTTCTCCCATCTGACAACCTACCTCCCGGAGGATATCGGCCGCCACTGCGACGAGCAGGAACTCTCCGACAAGCCGCTGCTACTCCTGATGGAGCGCGCCGGCATCAAGGTTTCGGCCGCCGACCAATCGGTCTCGGCGAAGTTGGCCGACACGATCGTCGCGCCGCTGTTGCAGGTCGAAACCGGGTCGCCGCTCCTGTGGGTAAAGCGTCTTGTCCTCGACCAAGACGATCGACCGGTCGAGTATCTCCATGCCCTCTATCGGCCCGACATCTATGAATACCAGATGAGCATGTCGCGCATTGAAGGCGAACAGGCGTCGCTCTGGAGACCAGACGCGACGCAAACATGACGAACCACGCGTGAACCATGCTTGATAACCTGTTTTGGTCCGTTGCAAATATTAGTGAAGACAAGAGGCAGCTATCCTCCTGACGGATTTGATTTAGCAGGCTGTTGAAGAGGTCCACTTACGGGCGATGAAATCTGCTTCATCACGGCCATGGAAGCAGATTTGCCCGATGACGGAGCTTGTCTGGTTGGATTTCAGCCCAGCATCACCTTGGGCATTGTCCATTTCGTCCTTGCCTTGCCAGGAGAAGGCGACATTGCCGCCGTCGGCTCCGCCGAAGATCTGCCCGGTGACGCAGCCGAAGGCGAATTCGCCGGAGCCATCGGCCGTGAACTCAATGTAGGCGGGCTCCATCATGTCGGCGTAGTCCTCGACATGGTCGGGCATTTCCACAATTCGCCAGCGGCCGGCGATGCTCATGCCGTCGCCGCCAGAAGCTTGGGTAAGCGGACCAGATTGTTGGGTTGTGTTGCAAACGCATGGGGAACCCTTTGATGGCATGAGCGATGCCATCCTCTCCACGAGGAAGTCTATTTAGGCGCCTGGGTTATCGTCCACAGTTCCAGCGACGAACTGATCAAGGTCGATGATTGCACCGGTCATCATCCAGGCATCCTGCGAAACCAGAAACGCGACTAGGGCAGCCGGGTCTTCCGGTAAAAGCAAACGGCCGAACGGCTGTCTTTCGCCGATGCGTTCAGCCCAATCCTCGGGTAGGCCGTGGACACGCGTCTGCACTTCCTGTTCTGCCGGCGTCCACGTCCAGCCCAGATTGATGCCGAAAACCCGCACCCCATCGCGCTTGAGGCTGTTGGCAACGCCGCGGGTGAGCGAGGCAAGTGCTGCCTTGGATGCGGAATAGGCAAGCAAGAATGGCGGTCCGCCATAAGCCAGCATCGAACAGATGTTCACGATACGGCTGCCCTTCGGCATGGCCGGGGTGACCGTCTGCATCATGAAGAATGGCGCGCGCACGTTGAGGGCAAAGACCAGGTCGAAGATTTCGGGCGTCGTATCGCGCAGCCCGCCGCGCGCGGTCGAGCCCGCTGCATTAACCAGAATATCGACCGTGCTCATCCTTGCAACCGCCGCGCTGACAGCGGCGGTCGTGGCGACGATGTCGGTGAGATCCTGGCAAAGGCTCTGCACCTCTGCGCCCGAGGCCCTTAGGTCCCCGGCGACCGATTCAAGCTTATCGTGCTGGCGATCTATCAGAAGAAAGCGGCCGACGCCTTCGCGCGCAAGTCGCCGGGCGATGGCCTCACCGACGCCCTGAGCGGCGCCGGTGACTACAGCCGAACGAGGCAGGGTGGACATTGCTCATCCTTTCTTGCGGAAAAATGCGAAGGGGTATCGGCCGTTGCTCCGGTCGACGCCTAGAATCGTACCTTGTCTGCTCCTTTCAATCCGAGCAGAGCGCGTGCGTCGTCGGGCGTCGCGACGTCGAGACCGAGGCCGTCCAGGACAAGTTTGATTTTGTCGACTTGATCGGCCGAGGAGGTGGCCGGTTCGCCCGGTCCGACCCAAAGCGAATCCTCGAGCCCGACACGGACGTGGCCTCCCATCGCCACGGACATAGCCCCGATGCGAAGCTGGCTCGCGCCCGCACCGAGAACGGACCATTGGTGGTCCGTTCCGAACAATCGGGTGGCGGTCCGGCGCATCATCGTCACATCCTCGGGATGAGCGCCTATGCCGCCGAGCAGACCGAATACCGACTGGACGAAAAGCGGTCCTGCGACCTTGCCGCGGTCCAGCATGTGGCGAAGCGAATAGAGATGGCCGATATCGTAGCACTCGAATTCGAAGCGGGTGCCGTTGCCCTGGCAGGCGTCGAGGACATATTCGATATCCTTGAACGTGTTACGGAAGACGAGGTCGCGGGAATTTTCCAGATGCTCGTTCTCCCATTCTTGCGCAAGATGCGGATAGCGAGCCTGCATTGTATAAAGGCCGAAGTTCATCGATCCCATGTTGAGCGAAGCGAGTTCGGGCGCGAAATGCGCCGCCGGTCGCACCCGCTCCTGTACCGTCATGAAGGGGCTGCCTCCGGTCGTCACGTTGATCACGGCACCGGTCTCCTTCAACGCGGGAAGGATCCGGGCAAATGCTTCGATGGACTGATCCGGCCGACCGCTTTCGGGGTCGCGGGCATGGACGTGCAGGATGGCCGCGCCGGCCTCGGCGGCACGCCGGCCCTCGGCAATGATCTGATCGGGGGTGATAGGCAGATAGGGCGACATCGAGGGCGTATGGATCGCGCCGGTCAGCGCGCAACAGATGATTACCTTGCGACGCTCGGCCATTTCACTTCTCCTTCTGATCGAACGAATGCGCTTCGGCGGCCATCTCGGCGAGGCGCGCATCGCGCCAGGCTCTGCGCGCCGGCAGGTCGCTCTCGGGTAGAGCCGCGCGTCTGGCGGCCACGACCGTCTCGGCAAGGTTGCCGCTCCAGGCCTCGCGGCTGGGCCGCTCCCGGCCGATCTCGGCATAGGCTGGACCGTAGCGTTCGATGAACGCCGCGACCCCGCCCGGTGCGTTGAGGTCAATGGTCTCGAACGGCCCCATGAATGCCCATCGCCGCCCCAGCCCGTCGCGCATGGCCGTATCGATGTCCTCGACGCTGGCATAGCCGCGGCCGACCAGCGTGAAGGCCTCGTCGAGCAGCGCCCCCTGAAGCCGGTTCATGACGAAACCCTCGATCTCGCGGTGCAGGACAACCGGCCTCTGGCCGATGGCTGCGAAAAAGTTCCGTGTCGCCACGATGGCCCCCGGCGCAGTCTCCGGCGATGGGACGATCTCGACGGCTGGGATAAGATGTGGAGGATTCAGCGGGTGGGCGACGAGGCAGCGGGGGCTGCCCGCGAGTCCCATGGCAAAGCTCGAAGGCAGCAATGCGGAACTCGAACTTGCGATCACACTCGAGGGGTCCGCTGCCGCGTCGAGTTCGGCGAAGACATGCCGCTTGACATCCAGAAGCTCGGGAACGTTCTCCTGGATGTGCACTGCGCCGGCCACTGCTTCCGGAAGGCTTTGCGCACAGCAGATGCGTCCGAGCGTCGCCTCGGCGCTATCTTGCGGCCTCAGGTTGGCGGCGACCGGATCGTGCAGGGTGCGCCCGATTTCCGCGAGCGCGGCGGCGGCGGCCTGCGGCACATGGTCGAATAGTCGAACCGTATGGCCGGCCCGGGCGAAGGCGATTGCCCAGGATTGCCCGATAAGCCCGCAACCAATGACGGAAACGATTCCATTCTGCATGAACATATTCCTTCCAGTCGGCCGGGGCAGTCTGCCGAGACGCGTGGCCGCAGGGCCGGTCAAATTGTGCGGTGGCTAGCGGCCGGCCACGGCGATCCGGCGGCGCGAATAGGCATCTACCGTGACCGCAAGCAGCAGGATGGCACCCTCGATCATATATTTCACATCGGCCGGCTGGCCGACGAGGTCGAGCCCGCTCGAGACACTGCCGATCACAAGCGCGCCGACCAAAGCTCCCCATACATTGCCACGGCCGCCGAACAAGCTGGTGCCGCCGATCACCGCCGCTGCGATGGCTTCCAGCAGCAGCGTACCGCCGCCGGACTGGGTGCTTGCTGCTTGCAGGCGCGAGGTCAGGACCAGGCCGCCGACCGCCGCCAGTAACCCCGACAGCGCGAAAACACAGATGCGTATGCGCGCGACGTTGATGCCCGCCCGGCGTGCTGCCTCGACATGGCCGCCAACGGCATAGATATGGCGTCCGAACCGCGTGCGTCGTGCCATCCAGTCGAAGCCGGCGAAGAGGACAAAGAGGAGAACGCCGGCGGTCGGCACCCCGTAGGCGCGGTTGAGCACGGCCACAGCGCCAAAGAGCAGGATCGCCAGGATCAGGCTTCGCAGGATCAGGAGCGACAGCGACTGCGCAGGCATGCGCGCCCGCCGGCGCTGCGTGTCTTCCACGAGGTGCGTACCGACATAGCCCGCAACGGCGATGGCGGCGAACGCCCATCCCCACGCCGCAGGCAGGAAGGTAGAAGCGATCGCCGTGATATGCGGGTCGAAGACGTTGAGCGTTCCGGCATTGCCCAACACATGCAACTGGACGCCGAGCCAGATCAGAAGGCCTGCCAGCGTCACGACGAAAGAGGGAACTCGCATGACGGCTATCCAGACACCCTGGAGAGTGCCAATCGCCGTGCCGACCGCCAACATGGTAAGAACGCCCGCCCACCAAGGAAAATCGTAGTTGACGAGCAAGACCCCCAGCACGGCCGCCGTCGCGCCTGCTATCGAACCGAAGGAAAGATCGATCTCACCGAGCAACAGGACGAGCACGACGCCGATCGCGATCGTTCCCGAAACCGAGATTTGCAGAATGAGGTTAGAAAGGTTGCGCGGAGTCAGGAAGTGCTGATCCTGAATCTGGAAATAGGCCCAGATCAGCATAAGCCCGATCACGATCGGTAGGACGCCCAATTCGCCCGACCTGGCCCGCATGCGTAGGTCGCCAATAATCGTCATTGGCCGAGGAGTGTCGCCCTTTGCATCCGCGGCAGAGCGACCCTCGGTCGATACGTCCGGGTTCTGTGTCAATGGTCTGCCTCTCGTGCCCCGGTGATTGCTGCGACGACCTGTTCCGGCGTGGCCCTGGCCCGCTCGAAAGTCGTGACGTTGCGGCCGAGGCGCAGGACCGTGATGCGGTCCGCGACCTCGAATACGTCATGCAGGTTGTGCGAGATCAACACGACCCCCAGACCCTGCTCGCGCAGCCGCTTGATCAGTTCGAGAACCTCGCGGGTCTGAGCCACCCCCAGCGCAGCCGTCGGCTCGTCCAGCAGGACGATCTTGGAATTCCACATTACGGCCCTGGAAATGGCCACCGACTGCCGCTGGCCGCCGGAAAGCATGGCGACCGGCGAGCGCACGCTGCGGATGGTCGTGACGTTTAGTCGGCGCAAAACATCGAGCGCAAGGCGCTCCATGTCGAGTTCCGACATCCGCCCCAGCACGGCCGGACCGGTGACGGCTTCTCGTCCCAGGAACATGTTGGCGACGACATCGAGATTGTCGCACAAGGCCAGATCCTGGTAGACCGTTTCGATCCCCAGCGAAGCCGCGTGGCGCGGTGAGTGGATGCTGACTTCAACACCTTCGAAACGGATGATGCCGTCATCGGGAGCGTGGGTGCCGGCAATCACCTTGATGAGGGTCGACTTGCCGGCACCGTTGTCGCCTGTCAGCGCTACGACCTCCGCGGGACGGACATCGAAATCCACCCCGGACAGTGCCTCGACTGCGCCGAAACGCTTGGATATGCCCTTGAGCTCCAGTATCGGAGCGGTCGCACTACCGCTTTCGCTGGTCATTGCGGCAGATCCGTCCGCAGCCTTTCCACCCGCCACGTCTTACGACTTGCACGGGCCAACCGCAGGCATCCCCTTGCAGAGCGCGTCCTTGGTCACCGCGCCGTCCTCGATCTCCAGGTTCATGTTGTCGAGGGTGATGACGACCGGATTCACCTTCGCCCACGGCACATCCACCTTGCCGTTGTTCATGGTGGCTCCGCCGAAGAGATTGGCGGCTGGCTTCTCGCCTTTCAGGAGCGCCGCAGTGATGGCAGCTGCCTTACCGGCCTGTTCCTTGAGCGAACGCCATACAGTCATTGACTGCTTGCCTTGCAGGATCAGTTGCAAGCCGTTCAGGGTTCCATCCAGGCCGGTGACCGGCACCTTGCCCGCGAGTTGCTGGGCCTGAAGTGCGGCTATGATGCCGCCGGCCATGCCATCATTGGCAGACAAGACCGCGTCGACGCCGTTGTCGGTCCGGGTCAGAATCTGATCCATCTCCGCCTGGGCCTTCGAAGGATCCCAGCCCGGTGTCCACACCGACTCGACCAGCTTGCGCGAACCCTTGTCGAACAACGGCTGGAGAACTCCCATATAGCCTTTTTCGAAGAGGTGGGCGTTGTCGTCGGTGGTCGAACCGTTGACCACCGCGATGCGGTCACCCTTCTTCGTATTGTCCGCCAGCCAGGAGCCCTGCAGCTTGCCGATGATCAGCCCGTCCACGGAAACGTAGTAGGAAAGGTCGGCGTCCCGGATCAACCGGTCATAGGCGATCACCGGAACGCCCTGCCTCTGGGCGTGGTTGACGATGACGGCAGCGCCTTTCTGGTCGATCGCCGTCACGACCAGGACCTTCGCGCCGCTCACCAGCGCCGCCTCGGCCTGCGCCAGTTGCTTGGCGGGGTCGTTGAGCGCGTTTTCAACCCGCACTTGGGCATCGGGGAAATCCTTCTTCATCGCTTCAATGAAGAAGGGCTTGTCCTGACTTTCCCATCGCGCCGTCACATTCTCCGGCAGCAGGAAAACCACCAGCGGCGATTCCGCGGCCGCCTTGGTTACGGCGAATGGGCTTGCCGATGCCGCGAGCCCCAGCGCGATTGCCCCCAGTACGGTACGCCGGATCCGGTTGAATTTTCTCATCTCAATGGTGCTCCCAATATTCAGAAAACCGACTTCAGCAAACCGCGCCATAGCTGGCACAGCGGAATGCCTCCCATTTAGCCCATCGCTCGTGAACGATCGAAAGATGTAAGCGTAAACGTTTAAGTTTGTCAATGACAGCCACTCCTGCTACGAGCAGCAGGCTTTTTTAGCCGTTTTCAACGAATGCAGTCTTGGCTCCAGAACTCGGACAGGCCATGGCGGATCGCCCGAAGCTTGCTGTGACGGAGAGGCAGAGATGAAGATCGATATCGTGGCCGACTTGAAGACGACACTGGGCGAGGGGCCGCTATGGGACGTGGAGCAGCAGCGGCTCTACTGGATCGATTCCGTCGACGGTCGCGTCTTTCGCTCGACCTATGACGGCCGCGAAATTCGCGCCTGGGATGTGCCGATGAAGATCGGCTCTATGGCTCTGCGCAAGGACGGGCGCGGGGCGGTGGTTTCCTTGCAACGCGGCTTCCATTTCCTCGATTTCAGGTCCGGAGACGTTGAATTGATCCACGATCCCGAACCGCAAATGGTATCCAACCGCCTCAACGATGGCAAAGTGGATAAGCGTGGGCGCTTTGTTGCCGGCTCCATGGACATGATGGAAAGCGGCCCGAACGGGGCGCTCTATCGCCTCGACCCCGATCTTACCGTTCACCGGCTCGAAACGGGCGTCATCGTCTCCAACGGACCATGCTGGAGCCCCGACGGAGCGACCTTTTATTTTGCTGATACCGCCGTCGGCGAGATCTGGGCCTATGACTATGACCAGGAGACCGGCGCCGTTTCCAACCGGCGCACCTTCGCTAGGGTGGACGCGACCGCCGGCGGCGGGCCGGACGGCTCCACGGTCGATGTTGAAGGCTGTGTATGGAACATCCTCGTCTACTCCGGTAGGATCGTCCGCTACCGGCCCGATGGCAGCGTCGACCGCGTCATCGACATGCCGGTGAAGAAGGTCACGAGCGTCATGTTCGGTGGACCGGAACTGGACATCCTCTATGTGACCTCTATGGCTAAGCCGCCGCTACCGCGCTTCCCGGGCGACAACGTGCAACGCGGTAGCCTGTTTTCGATCACCGGCCTCGGCATCAAAGGCGTGCCGGAGCCCCGCTTTGCAGGCTGAGCGAACCGCGGCCGCCTCCGTTCGCCGGCATAGCGGCATCGCCACTCCGGGAGATCGACCGTTGCCATGAGCTACAGACCGAAGAAACATCAGAACTCCACAGCGCCCGCGGGCAAGGTCCCCTCCGCAGCGCACGGCACCCTGCCGGCCGAACCGTCAGTGGCAGCGGTGAAGCCTATGGTGTCTATCCACGACGTGGCGCGGCGCGGCGGGGTCTCGATCGCGACCGTATCGCGCGTAGTCAACAACGAGGCGCAAGGCGTTTCTGCTGAGACGCGGGCCCGAATCCAGACGCTCGTCAAGGAAATGAATTATCTGCCGAGCCGGATCGGCCGAGCGCTGCGCCGACAGGCGACCGACACCTATGCTCTGGTAATCTCAAACATCCAAAACAACCTGTACGCAGAGATCGCCTGGGAACTGGAGCGCCGTTTCAACGAAACAGGGAACGTCATGCTGCTCTTCAATACGAATGAGGACGCCAGCCTCCAGGACCGTTGCTTCGACGAGATCAATGCCCGGCACGTCAACGGTCTTTTCATCCTGTGCGCTGTCGACAGCAGTCAGTTGCGGCAGACGATCGAGCAGAACTTCACCGTCTTCATCAATAGGCGCGTAAACTCGCTGGGCGAAGTGTCGTTTGTGGGGGTGGACGACTACGCGGCGGCTCGCGACATCCTGCAAACCATCGCCGGCGACGGACAGTTGCCGGTAGGCATCATCCATGGCCCGCTTTACTCGGATACAAGCGCCCGCCGTTTGCGAGGCGTTTTGGATGCCTTGCATGAAAAAGGCGTTGGGGTCGATACCGCCGATATCCGCGAGGCGCAATTGTCCATGGACGACGGCTACCGATGCGCGGCCGAGCTCATGGCTAGCAAAAAATACCGCTCGCTCTTCTGCGGCAGTGACCAGATCGCCTATGGCGCGTACCGCCGATGCCGGGAGATGGGGCTTGCAGTGCCCGAGGACGTCAAGGTCTATGGCTTTGACGACAATCCGCTCAACGAATGGCTAGCGCCATGGCTCAACACTGTACGCATCCCACCCGGTTCGTTTGCCGAAGAAGCCATCCAGCAAATGCAGAAATTGCGGGCCGGCGAGCCGCATCGATCCATTATTCTCCCGTATGAGGTCGTGCTCAGGGCGTGACCAAATGGAGGGCGGTATGGTCAGCTACACCTAAAACGTGCGCAGCCAGACTCCAACGCGCTATATCAATGCTTGACGGTCTGCCTACCAACGTTGTGTCATTTCGAATATTGTAAGGGTTGGCCATCGGACTAAAAGGCGGTGTGGACAGTTACCTAGTTGTTTGATCCCAGATTTTGACGGTGCATTATTTTCCCCCGAATCGAAGGACGCGCTATGGGCCGGGTTCTTCATGGGCCACGACGACAGAGGCGATCCGTTGAGCAATACAAAATAGTCAAGCGAGCCTGAGGGCGCTGGCAAAGCGCTACGGGATCAACCAGAAGACTGTCGCCAAGTGGAGAAAGCGAATCTCGGTGGTCGATCTGCCGACGGGGGCCCAGGCAACCACAGGAAGAGGCTGTCATCGCCGAGGCGATCGTCTATGTTGGTGTCGATGCCACCAGGGTGACCGGCCAGTTCCTGACCGTCGATGCCGGGTTTCTCCTCGGCAAGCCGCCGCAGCCTTCCAGGTAGCCGTTATGGAATTCCCCGATACCCGATACGAGATCCACTACGGCGGCCGTATGGTCCGCTGCTTCACCGAACGTCCGTCGAGCATTGACGCGATGTTCCGCGAATCCGTTGCCAGGCAGGGTGAACGCACGGCGGTTATCCTGGGGGAGGAGCGCATCTCCTTTGCCATGCTCGACCGGCGCGTCGAGGCGGTGTCAGCCGGACTTGTGCAGGCCGGCTTGAAGCGGGGCGACCGGATCGCGCTCCTGCTCGGCAACGGTCTTGAATTCGTCGAGATGGTGCTGGCAGCCGCGCGCGCCGGCCTCGTCGCCGTGCCGATGAACATCCGGCAACGAAAGCCTGAGATCGAGTTCGTGCTGAACCAATGCGCCGCCGCCGCCCTTGTCTATGATGTCGAGCACGAAGCCAATCTGCCGGCCGGCGAGGACGTGCCGGCGCTCAGCCACGTCTTCGTGGTTGGAAATGGCGCCGGGCGGCCCTACGGCACGCTACGGGAAACCGATGCTGCAGGCATCAAATTCCCGGAGGTCTCTGAAGAAGAGGTCTTTTGCCTGCTCTACACATCCGGCACCACCGGCAAGCCGAAGGGCGCCAAGCTCACTCATCTCGGCGTCATCCACTCTCTGCTTCATTTCCAGCACGCCCTCGGGCTCGGGCCGTCCGACGTCGGGGTCCTTGCAGCGCCGGCGTCGCACGTAACCGGCCTTGTCGCCATTATCCTGACCATGCTGCGCGTTGGCGGGGCCACCGTCATCATGCCGGTCTTCAAGGCCCGGATCTTCCTCGATATCGCCGCCCGCGAGGGGATGAGCTACACGCTGATCGTGCCGGCGATGTATAATCTTTGCCTACTCGATAAGGATTTCGCCTCTTTTGATCTGTCAGCCTGGAGGGTCGCCGGCTTCGGGGGAGCGCCGATGCCCAAAGCGACGATCGAGCGACTTGCCGAGGCCCTTCCCGACCTCAACCTCGTCAATTGCTACGGCTCTACGGAGACGACGTCGCCCGCCACCGTGCTTCCTTTCGGCGCCATCCGTTCCCATCCCGTTTCCGTCGGCCGGCCCGTGCCCTGCGCCGATATCGTCGTGGTGGGGGAGGACGGACGCGAGGTTGCCGCCGGCGAGAGCGGCGAACTCCTGATCGCCGGGCCGATGGTGGTTCCCGGCTATTGGGACAATGAGGAGGCGGACCGGACCGCCTTTGTTGGTGGCTACTGGATTTCTGGCGATCTCGGATCGAAGGACGCGGACGGGTTCGTTCATGTGTTCGACCGCAAGAAGGACATGATCAACCGCGCCGGCTTCAAGGTCTATTGCATCGAGGTGGAGAGCGTGCTCGCGCATCACCCCGCCATCGTCGAGGCCGCAGTGGTCGGCAAACCCGACCCGGTGCTCGGCGAACGCGTCCATGCCTTCGTCTACAACGAGAACCGGCCGGCCGATGCCGCCGAGATCAGGGCATGGTGCGGCGAGCGCCTGTCCGACTACAAGGTGCCTGACACCATAACTTTTCTCGACCAGCCCTTGCCCAGAAACGCCAACGGCAAGATACTGAAGAACACGCTACGCGACATGCTGGCGGGCTAACCTGGGATGTCGAGGCAGTGCAGGCCAAGCTGGCCGAGCAGGCGCTGCGTGAACGGGGCACACCGGTCACCCGCGACATCCACCTCCTGAACGGCCTGCTGTTCGACGAGACTGGTGATCGGCTAAGCCCGATCCATGCCACCAAAGCTGGAAAGCGGTACCGCTATTATATCTCCAGCCGGTTGAAGGAGACTGGGTCCGAGCGCAAGGACGGCTGGCGCCTTCCCGCTGCCGAGATCGAAGCGGTCGTGCTCCAGCAATTCACAACACTGCTTGCCGACAAGGTCAGGCTGGCGGGCTGGATCGAGCAGGTAGGACAATCCGCCCGGATCGAGGTCGGGCTCGACGAAGCAGACAAGGTATCCGAACGGTTGAAGGCACCTACATCGGCGTCGTCAAAACTGCGTGAGATCATTGCGCGATGGTTCAACGCATCGACCTCGACGTCCATCGCATTCGTATAATGATCGATGTTGCCAGCTTGATCTGCTGGCTGACGGGGAGCGCAATGGCCGCAGACGACGATGCGGCTACATCCTCGCATTCCGGTCGGTCGTCACGCGTGCGCAGAGCAGAGAACGCAAACGCGATCAGAACAACGAATGAGGCGGATCTGCACGCTATCGATCTACCGCTCTCGATCCGCCGGCGCGGCGTTGAGCAACGCCTGGTAATCGACGGGCAGGCGCCATCGTTGCGTCGCCCGGATCGGCCGCTGATCGAGACGCTCGCGCGGGCCCGTGCCTACCTCGAAGCGCTCACCGACGGGCAGGGGCTCACGCGCAAGGATGTTGCGACCGGTTCGGCGCGCATCCCGAAGACGTGAGCCGACTGCTTCCGCTCGCCTTTCTCTCGCCTCGTATCGTCGAGGCCATCCTCCTTGGGGAGCAGCCGGCCGATCTGTCGGTGCGACATCTGGCCCGCAGCATCGACCTGCCGATAGGTTGGGCTGAACAGAGCTGGCTGCTGGGCTTCTAACGCCAGCCCTGTATTGAGATCCAGCCTCGGAACCGACACGACACCGAAGGGCAGATGTCGCTTCATTTACTCATCCGACCAGCGTTGATGGCCCTGATGCAATGCACTTCAGAGGGCGTAGAGGATCACGGCGATTATGCCAGCATCGCCTCCACGAGATAGTGGACACGGAAAAGGCCCAACTGAGACGGGGCCGGCAAAAGCCGTTGGAATAGGGGCTTTGCGGAGAGACGGTACCACGATCTCCAGTCTCTCTAGCTCCAAACGACTGAAAAAACGACGCTATTTGGAGACAGGGAGACTTCGACGAAAACTGAGGGACCGAATGGTGGGCGTGACAGGGATTGAACCTGTGACCCCTGCAATGTCAATGCAGTGCTCTCCCGCTGAGCTACACGCCCATTCGCGCCGCGCATAGATCACATCCAGGCGGCTTGCGTCAATAGCGGACAAAAGGGTCGAACGATGCCGCCAGCTATCCGCCAAAGCATGACCGTAAATACCCGATCATGGCAATCACGGCAAGCAACAGCAGCACCTTGCGCCGGTGCACCGCCAGCATAAAGATGAAGAAATCCATGGGGCGGGCAGGCCGGCCGTTTAATTGCCGGCGCCTATTACCGCGCCCAGAGCCGCGCCGCCGAGACCGCCCACCAACGCACCGCCGGTTCCCGCAATGGCCGCGCCGGCCAGCGCGCCAGATCCCGCTCCGATCGCCGCGCCGCTGGCGGTCCTCATTGCCTGGGTCGATCCGCAGCCGGCGAGCGACAGGGCGGCCGCCGATACGATCAGAACTCTGCGCATGTCGTTACTCCTGAAGACAAGACTTCAGGAAGCGTGGGAAATTAAGGTTAAGAAATCACTTCCAAGGGAAGTGCGGCGGATACGGCAAGCTGCCGGTTACGTCACTGCCGATCAGCTCGTTCGCTTCTCTTCTCGATTTCGTAGGTGAGCCAGCGGAAGAACATGCCAATGATCGACGCGACGACGCCCACGATGAGGCCGGCTGTCAGAAGCGGGCTTCTGTGCGCGCTCGCCCAGCTTACCGTTGCAAGTAGAAACACGCTGACGGAGGAGGTCAGGTAACCGAACCCCATGAGCCGGTGCAGCGTGTTCTTGGTCACAACGACCTCGGATCGCTCCGTCTTCCCCGGACGGAAGCTTGCCTTACCTGGCGCGTCGGAGAAGTCCCGCGATGAGCGAGAGGACCAGGAAGACGAGGAAAATGAAGAAGATGATTTTCGCTATTCCGGCCGCCGCGCCTGCAATGCCGCCGAAACCCAATGCGCCGGCAATGATCGCGACGACCAGGAATACCAAAGTCCAGTAAAGCATGATCCCTCCTTTTGAAAAGTGTCGTCGATAGAACGCTGCCCGCGCGCGTTGGTTCCTCCACGGCGCAAGGCATGCGACCCTTGCGATCGGCCCCTGTGCCGGAGCCTGCGATCGGCCTGTCAGGGCCTGACCGCGCCGGTGACGCCAAGGCCCTTGTCGATGGCGGCCGTGCCTCCGGTGGGCGCAATCGGAAGGCCGGAGGCAGGCGGAGGCGCCGAGGCGGTGCTGCCTGCTCCACCGAAATCATCCGCCCGGCCAGGCGGGGAGGAGGGAGCTATGCCTTCGATCGTCAGGCGTTCGGCGGCCGTGCGGGCGACACCTGGTTTGGGGGCGTTTTTCGATCCGAGCAGATCGGTGTCTTCGTCCGCAGGCAGTCCGGAAAGGGGAATCGGCGCCGTGGGCTCGTGGGAAGGGGCGGGCATGAATACGGGGCCGGTGCTGGGCATGGAATCCTGGGGGAGTCCCGTACCGGGCGCCACAGCGCTGCCGAGTATCTTGTTCAGAGGCTTCTCGACATAAAAAGCGACCTTCCGCTTGCCGGCTTTCGAGAGCGTTATGCCATCGTCGGAGCGTAGCCGGACAGGCTGTCCGTTGACGTCGGGTCCGGCAAACCGGAACGCCCCGTTCTCGTCAACGAAGCCGTCCCATATGTCCACATACCCGCCACCCGCCGCTTCCGCGACGCGCTGGTAGATGTCGTCGAAAGCAAGCATGTCGGACGACATCGAGGCATATTTGAAGGCCGGCTGCCCGACCCAGACGAGGGGGATCTTGCGATCCCGGATCGCCTTCGTCAGCGCCTCCGCGCGCCTGACATATTCGGCCGTCCAGGCATCCGAACGCGGCGGCTCCTTTGCCGTTCCGATCGTCATGGCCTGGCGGTCGTTGGCGCCCAGCATGACCACGACCACCGCCGGCTTGGCAGCATCCAGGATCGGGCCGATTTCCTTCGGCCAGTCGTAGAAGTCGCTGCGGACCAGGCCGGACGAGCCCTTGGTTGCGTCGACGATATCCACGCCCGCGGATTGCGCGTAGTCGTCGGTCAGCGCGTCGGCCAGGCCCGCGGCCATGAAATCGCCGATCACCAGCACTACCCGGGCGTCGTTCAGTTTCTCGACCGGCTTCGCTCCGGCGGCCTCATCGGAAGCCGGCGTGTCGGAACTGCGGCTGTGCTTCACCGTGCGGGGCGCACGCGTCTGGTACTGGTCTTCCTGCACCTGCCAGCCGCGCTCGAACACGCTTCGCGATTGCTCGGAGTTGCGTGGCGCGTCCTGCGCGCCGGCGTGCGGCGCAAGGGCGAACAGCAAAAGGACAAGCAGCAAAATGGCCGGCGCGACCCGGATGCTCCGGGCACAGGCGCATACCGGACGTTGCCGCATGGAAGCCAAGATATCTTGCCTGATCTACCGGCCCCGCAGGCTGGTCAGCACTTCCTTGCTCGGGTGGCCGTCCTGGGTCAAGCCGGCCCGCTCCTGATAGGCGATGATCGCGGCGCGGGAACCCGAGCCGATGCGGCCGTCGATCTTGCCGTCATAATAGCCGTGGGAGGAAAGCCGTTGCTGCAACTCCTCCCGCTCCTCGAATGTCAGCTTGACGAATGGCCGGTTCCAGTCGTGCACGAGTCCGCCATAACCCGCTATCTCGTCGGCCAGAAGGCCGACGGCGATCGCGTATTTATCGGCGTTGTTGTAGCGCTTGATGACGTAGAAATTCTTGAGCATCAGAAAGGCCGGGCCGGCGCGGCCATCGGGCACCTTGAGAACAGCGCTGTCGGAACTGCGCGGAAATGCCTTGCCGTTAGCGCGCTTGACGCCGAGCGCGGCCCATTTGTCGATGCTGAGCGATCCGGCGGGGAATTTGCGGCCTTCCGGCAGCACCACCTCGTAGCCCCACGTCTTACCGTTCTGCCAGCCATTGCGGTGGAGCAGGTTGGCCGCCGTCGCCAGCGCGTCGGGCACCGAGTTCCAGATGTCGCGCCGGCCATTCCCGTCCATATCGACGGCATAGGCCTGATAGCTGGTGGGGATGAATTGGGTATGCCCCATCGCACCGGCCCATGAACCCATGAAGTGGTCGGGGTCGATGTCGTGATGCTGCAGGATCTTCAGCGCCGCGATAAGCTGCGTGCGGGCGAATTTGGCACGCGAGGGGTCGGCATAGGCAAGCGTTGCCAGCGAACGGACGACATTTCGCATCACCTTGACGTTCTTCAGCGTCTCGCCGTAGTTCGTTTCCATCGACCAGATGGCGAGCAGGGTGTAGCGGTCGACGCCGAACCTGGCCTCGATCCGGTCGAGCCATGGCTTCCATTTGCGCGCCATGTCCTTGCCGTTGGCAATCGATTGGTCCTGTACCCGATTGTCGAAATAGTCCCACATGGGGGCGGTGAATTCCGGCTGGGTGTTCGCTTTCTCGATCACCTCGGGGTCCGGCCCGGGGATGTTGCGAAAGGCGCGGTCGTAGGTGGCCGCCGAAATGCCGTCTTTAAGCGCGGTCGTGCGAAACGTGGCGACCCAGCGGTCGAAGCCGGGATCGGCAAAAGCGGGCGCCGCCATGTCAAGCGCCAGCAGCAGGCCTGCGGCGGCGAGGGTGGTGCCAAAGCGTCGTCTGGACATGAGGCGAACGGACATCTTCCCTCCTTTCGGGAACGGTTCGAAAAGGACGCCCTTCAAGCCGACAGGCACGGGCATCCCGGTCTCAAACCTCCTTATTAGCCGCGCCCGGTTAGGATTTAGTTTACCATGGAAGACCTTGCTCGGTTAATATGCCCCTGACGGAACGTGAGGAACGCTTGCCTGCGCAGACGCGTTGAATATTCCTCAATTCCGACATGAAATTGAACGACCGGCTCTTATTCCCCTTCTGAAACCTGGAATGCATTATCGATGAAAAAAATCCGCAAGGCAGTCTTTCCGGTAGCCGGGCTCGGCACCCGCTTTCTTCCCGCGACCAAGGCCATACCGAAAGAAATGCTCACGGTCGTCGATCGGCCCGTCATCCAGTACGTCGTCGACGAGGCACGCGAAGCGGGGATCGAGCATTTCATCTTCGTGACCGGGCGCAACAAGGCTGTCATCGAGGATCATTTCGACCTGCATTTCGAGCTTTACGACACGCTGGAGAGGCGGGGAAAGACAAAGCAGCTTGAGCGCTTGAAGGGAATGCAGCCGGAAGCCGGGCAAACCAGCTTCACCCGCCAGCAGGAGCCGCTGGGGCTCGGCCATGCGGTCTGGTGCGCGCGCGACCTTGTCGGCGACGAGCCTTTCGCGCTGCTCCTGCCCGACATGATCATGGAAACCAGCAAAAGCTGCCTGAAAGAGATGGTCGCTCTTTACGGACAGACCGGCGACAATATTATCGCCGTGCAGGAATGCGATCCGGCCGAGGCGCATAAATACGGTATCGTGGCGAAGGGCGCAGACGTGCATTCCGGTTTCGAGATCACCGGCATGGTGGAAAAGCCTGCGCCGGGCACCGCGCCCTCGAACCTCTTCCTCAACGGCCGCTATATCCTGCAGCCGGAAATCTTCGGCATCCTGGAAAACCAGGAACGCGGCGCCGGCAACGAGATCCAGCTTACCGACGCGATGCTGAAACTGGAGCGCAAGCAGCGTTTCTACGGCTACCACTACACAGGCCGCACCTTCGATTGCGGCTCGCCGGAAGGATTCATCGAGGCGAATATCGCCTTCGCGCTGTGGAACCCGGACATGCGTGGCCGTATCTCCGCGCTCATCGACGAACTCTTCGGCGAGATGCATCCGACGGAACGCCGGAAAGCCGCCGGCTGATCTTCTGATTTCAAAACGTTTGATGCATGGCGACGCTTATCGCGACAAGCGGTTCTCGTCGTCGATCAGGATAAGGCTGGCCGATGGAAGGCCGGCCCATCTCCACAGCACGAGGTTCATGTCGTCGGCGCCAGCGCCGCTGGCAAAGCTTCTGACCAGAAGGCCATTGTAGCCGGAGTCGATCAGGCGCCTGGCGAAGCCCTGCGTCCTCGCCTCGCCGTCAGCCTTCATCCGATCGCGCCACGCCGGATCGGCAAGCGTGGCCGCGTCCATGCCCTCTGAGGCCAGCGCCGCCTCATCCCGGCTGTCGAAGACGCTGTCGATGTCGGCGTCATAGCAGACCAGCGTGGTGGGTTGGAGATTGCCGACCTGATTGGCTTCGCGCAGCGCCGTTATCACGGCCAGCGAGGTGTAGAGCGCCGGAGTGCCCCTCGGGTTGAAGCGGCCGCCATAGAGCCTGGCGCCATGCCCCGACAACGGTTCGCCGGCATGAACCGGGTTCAGCGCCCGATAAAGCTTGCCTTCATAGTGCATCCGCGCCGTCAGGCGTGCACGCCGGCATCGACCGCGTCGATATAGTCGAGCACGTCTTCGGCCCGGCCGTCGCGCACCAACTGCATCGCCGTCCGGCCGGAAAATCCCGCAAGCGGCTCCGAACGATACCAGGCATAGGCCATCAGCGCCGAACCGAAGCGCGGCTCGACCTTATTGATGATTTCGATCATCTCGCGCAGGCGCCGTTGCGTCTTGCCCGAGCGAATCCGGTCCTTGCGCTGGATGGCATCCTTGCCCAAGCCGGCCGTGCGGGCGACTTCCTCGCTCGTCGTTCGGAAGGCTTCCGCAATCCGACGCGGGGCAAAAACCCCCTCGTCGGCATATTGGGCGAGACTCATGTCCCATACCTCTTGTCTAATCGCCACTATTATTGACGCAATATAGCGTCATAATAAATGGGATTCAAGGATGGTGGCAGGCGCAGGCCTTGCTAGCTGCTGGCGCTGAGTGCCCTCAAAGTAATTCTTCCTAGCGCTGGACCTTCACGCCGAGGAACACACTTTCGGCCTTGTAGTCGCGGTCGGGCAAATTGCTGACCATCTGCTCGTGGCGCAGGCGGCCGGTGACGCCGAAATAGCGGTTCAGCCAATAGGTGGCCCCGAGCGTCGCGTCCCAGCCGATATCGTGGCCGTTTATGCCGATATAGTCGCGGTAGAAGCCTCCGATGGAGGCCATGCCGGTCAGGTTTGCGCGCATCTGGCGCTCGATTGAAAGGCTGGTCGAATAGAGCAACGATCCGCTTTCGCCGGCGTCGGTGGTGCCCTCGACGGTCGTGGAACCGTTGAGCGCCACGGTCGTGCCACGCACGGGCGACCAGTTGAGGGCGGTTGCGATGGAGGGACCGGCGATTGCCGGGAGGCGCGGATCGTCGGCCTTTTCCCGGAGATAGCCGGCCGACAATTCGCCGCGCAACTTCTCGCCCAGATCGAGTTCGACGCCGGCCCGCAGGCCGATGCGGTTAGCCGAGCGGCGATAGCCGGCGGAATCGGCCTCGAGATCGTAATAGCGGCGTCCGATTTCGGCTTCCACGAAGGGTATGAGCGCCGGTGAAATCTCATAGCCCGTGCGCAGAGTTGCCGAGACCAGCGTCGAATCCCGGTCGTGCTGAGAAACAGTGCCGCCGCCTACGAGATCGGCGTCGCCATAGGTCGCGCGCTCCACATTGCCGGTCAGGCCGAGCCGCAGCTTCCCCGCCCGCTTCTCGACGCCAAGGCTGCCGGTGATCGTCTGGGTGAGCGGTTCGCCGACCGTTCCCGCCAGGAAACCCGGTGAGGAAGGGCTCTCCGGGATCAGGCTGTAACCCAGCGTGCCGCGTGCCACGAAATCGTTCCCGAGCGGCGCTTCGAGACTCGCTTCGAGGCCAGCCGACGGTTCCGAGATATCCGCACCGGCAATCGACTTGCGCCAGCTTCCATAGGCTTGGATGGTGGCCGTCTGGTCCGACCAGTCGGAGGTCGCATTGAGTCTCAGCGTACTTTGCGACAGGATGGCGTTTCCACCGCCTGCGCTCGAATTGGCGTTGGTCGTCGCCGTGAGCCCTGTCTCGAGGGACGGGCGAAGGATGAAGCCGCCGCCCCGGATGCCGAGAGGGGCATAGGGATCGTCTTCCGGCTTCGGCTTGACGACGCCTTCTATCGCCTCGGCGCGCCGGTTCGCCTTTTCCTCGCGGCTGTTGCGGTCCTGATCGTTCTGGTTGATCGAGCGGAGGGGTATCGTGCCGGTGGTTCCGGCGTCCTCCTGCCCCGCGAGGCCCGTGCTCGAAGCGGTTCCCGCTTTCGGCGGCGTGGTCAGGTCGCCGGAGTCCGTGTCGCCCTCCGCTGCATTTGTATCCGGAACAGGCGTGCCTGCCGCCGCCGCTCCCTGAGAAGCGGTGTCCGGCGAGTTGTCCGGCCCCTCGCTCGTGCTGCCGGCGGCATCCGCCGGGGCGGATGTTCGATTGGCCGTTGCGAACGGATCCGGTTCGGCATCGTCCGCGCTGGTGGAAATGGCATCCAGCGTGGTGCGCAGCGCGGGCGGGGCGCCGCCGGCGTCTTGCGGGGTTCCGGTATCGGTTTCGCCAAATCCGGTGGCGTCGTCGAAGCGCGTCGCCATCGGGTCTTTTTCCAGAAGGCTGGCGCCGGAAAGTCGATTGTTCGTCCGGTTGGGGGACTCGGTGCCGCGGAGCGCCAGCATCTGTGCCTCAGCCATCTGCGGCGACGCGGCCAGGCCCGCGCACGCCACGGCCAGCATTGCCGCCAGGCGCGTGCCGTGCACGCTCGCTCGAATGACCTTTCTTGGACGCGACATGGTTCCCGGCAGACCGATTTCGCGGGGTGCGAAAGCTTTACCGAACCGTAAAGGCGGATGGTTAATGGAGCGTTGAGGCAGGGCCCTTCGACGCGTCTGGAAGCGGAACTCACTATTGGACAGGGCAGGCCGAAGCGGATAGAGCAGGCCATGCACGGAAACCTCATGCTGAAACCAGACGAAAAGCGTGCCGCCATCCTTTCCGCGGCGAGAACCCTGAGCACCGAACAGGCCGGCGTCGCCGCGCTTGCGGCGGCTCTCGACAATGGGCTTTCCGAGCCGTTCGCGGACGCGGTCGAGCGTGTCGCAGGCATCACCGGCCGGGTGATCATCACAGGCGTTGGCAAGAGCGGCCATATAGGCTCGAAGCTTGCGGCCACGCTTGCCTCGACAGGCACGCCGGCCTTTTTCGTCCATCCGGCGGAAGCCAATCACGGCGATCTCGGCATGATCGCCCGTGACGATGCCATCATCGCCATGTCGTGGTCGGGGGAAACGGTCGAGTTGAACGGAATCGTCGCCTATTCGCGGCGTTTTTCGATCCCGCTGATCGCGGTAACGTCAGGTGCGAAATCGGCGCTGGCGCGTGCGGCCGACATCGTCCTTCTTTTGCCGCGTGTCCGCGAGGCCTGTCCGCACGGGCTTGCACCGACGACATCCACGCTCATGCAGCTTGTCATCGGCGATGCGCTTGCGATCGCGCTTCTCGAAGCGCGGGGCTTCACTGCCGACCATTTCCATACATTCCACCCCGGTGGCCGTCTCGGCGCGAATCTCCTCAAGGTCAGCGAGATCATGCACACCGGCGAGCGGCTTCCGCTGGTGCCTTCGGGAGCGGGGATGCGCGAGGCCATCCTGGAGATTTCGCGGAAGGGATTCGGCTGTGTCGGCGTCCTCGACGGGCAGGGCAAGCTCTCGGGCATCATCACCGACGGCGATCTCAGGCGCCATGTCGAAGGCGACCTGCTTTCGATGACGGTCGATCAGGTGATGACGCGCGAACCGAAGACGGTCGGGCGCGACACGCTTGCCGCGACGGCCCTACAGATCATCAATTCGTCGGCGATCACGGCCCTTATCATTGCCGACGGCAAGAAGCCGCTCGGCATCGTGCATCTGCACGATCTGCTGCGCATCGGCACCGCCTGATCCGATCAGGCCGCTTCCACGACCAATTGAGCGTTTTGCGCCGTCGTCACGCGCACGCGCGTGCCCGCCGGCAGGTCGGGTCCGCTGACGCGCCATAGCGTGTCGCCCAGGCGGATGCGGCCGTGACCATTGACGATCGGCTCCTCCAGCGTTGCCGTGCGGCCGACAAGCTGCTCGGCGCGGCGGTTGAGCAGCGGCTCGTCTGTGTCGGAGCCGTCCGATTTTCCCATTACCCGGGTGCCGATATAGGCCGAGACCAGCGACAGGACCAGGAAGACCAGGACCTGGACCTGCCACCCCCAGGCGCCGAGCCCCAGGAGTTGCAGCGACAGCGCGCCGGTGAGGATGGCGGCAATGCCGATCCACAACAGGAAGACGCCCGGAACGAGGATTTCGAGCACCAGCAGGACGACGCCGAGAACGATCCAGTTCCATTCACCGAGATCAACAAGCGCCTGCGTGAGCATGCCGGTCTATGCCTTGTCCGGGCGGGTTGCCGGTGGCCTGCCGGAAGACGTTCGGCGTGGCGTGGCCGGCTCCGCTCCATTGCCGAATACTTCCCTGGCGATGGCTCCGATGCCGCCAAGGGAGCCGATGAGGGAGGATGCTTCTATCGGCATCAACACCACCTTGTTGTTGCTCGAAGAGCCGATCTCCTTCAGCGCCTCGGTATATTTCTGCGCCACGAAATAGTTCACCGCCTGTACGTCGCCCTTGGCGATGGCCTCGGAGACGACCTGCGTGGCTTTCGCCTCGGCTTCGGCCGCGCGTTCGCGCGCTTCCGCGTCGCGGAAGGCTGCTTCGCGCCGCCCCTCCGCCTCCAGGATCTGCGACTGCTTCAGGCCCTCCGCCTCCAGGATCTGGGCGCGCTTGTTGCGCTCGGCCATCATCTGCCTGGCCATGGATTCCACGAGATTGGCCGGCGGATTGATGTCCTTGATCTCGACGCGGGTCATCTTGATGCCCCATGGATTTGCCGCGTCGTCTACGATGTGCAAAAGCCTGTCGTTGATCGCGTCGCGGTTCGACAGAAGCTCGTCGAGCACCATCGAGCCCATCACCGAGCGGATGTTGGTCATGGTCAGGTTGAGGATCGCGTTTTGCAGTCCCGACACCTGGTAGGCCGCCTGCGGCGCGTTCAACACCTGATAGAAGGCGACCCCGTCGACGCCGACGGTGGCGTTGTCGCGGGTGATCACTTCCTGCGTCGGCACGTCGAGAACCTGCTCCATCATGTTCATCTTCGCGCCGATGCGGTCGATGAAGGGTATGATGAGGTTGAGCCCGGGCGACAGGGTGCGCGTATAGCGGCCGAAGCGCTCGACGGTGTGATTGTAGCCCTGCGGCACCGTCTTGATGCCCGCGAAGATGAGTAGCAGGACAAGCACGACCAGGACGATGATGACGATGTCGAAACCCGTGAACGGCATGCCCATTCCCCCGATTGTCCGTGCCGCGCGAACACGGCGGCTGCATTGTCAGATACTTAAGTGACTGCGTGATCGCTTACAATCGACGTTTGAGGCTAAACCCAGCCGGCCAGTTCGCGCTTTATCAGCGTCTCGATCACGGCCATGCCCTCGGCGGAATCGTTCAGGCACGGGATATGGGAAAAATTCCTGCCGCCGGCGTGATGGAAGATTTCCCGGCCCTCCACGGCGATTTCCTCCAGCGTCTCCAGGCAATCGGAAACGAAGCCCGGATTGAAGACGGCCAGGGATTTCACCCCCTCCTTCGCCAGCTTTTCGAGCGTCTTGTCGGTATAGGGCTGTAACCATTCCTCCGGGCCGAAGCGCGACTGGAAACAGTCGATCAGCTTCTTCTCGTCCCAGCCCAGCCTTTCGCGCAGGCGGCGCGAGGTTTCGTGGCATTGTTCGGGGTAGGGGTCACCACGGCGCGCATAGCTCTGCGGGATGCCGTGATAGGAGGCGATGACGATTTCCGGCTCGAAGTCGAGCGTGGCCAGATGCGCCTCGATGGAACGCGCCAGCGCGTCGATATAGACCGGATCATCGTGGTAGGCCGGCACGATGCGGATGGCCGGCTGGAAGCGCATCTTCATCAGCGCCTCGAAGAACTTGTCGTTCACCGACGCCGTCGTCGCCGCCGAATATTGCGGATAGAGCGGGAACATGACGATGCGGTCGCAGCCTTCGCCCATCATGCGCTTGGTCACGCTCTCCATCGAGGGATTGCCGTAGCGCATGGCGTAATCGACGATGACCGTCTCGTGCTCCTTCAGTGCCTCGGCAAGCTTTTCGGATTGGGCGCGGGTGAAGGTGAGGAGAGGGGATTCATTGCGCTCCTCGTTCCAGATCGTCTTGTAGAGCGCGCCGGATTTCTTCGGCCGCGTGTTTAGGACGATGCCGTAGAGGATCGGATACCAGACCGCGCGCGGCCATTCGATGACCCGGCGGTCGGACAGGAACTCGCGCAGATAGCGCCGCATCGGCGCCGGCTCGGTGCCGTCGGGCGTGCCGAGATTGACCAGCAGAACGCCGACCTTCCCGGTACGCGGAGCAGCGACGGTTTTGACGGGCCTGGCAGGCGAAGACTGGTCCAATTGCGCTCTCCGGTTTCGAGCTAACCTAACGCCCGATGTCGACAAGGCAACGCAGCATCTGGCCGCATGGCGGGCTACTTTGCCGGAATCTTCAGCTCCGCGCCGATCGGCAGCGTCCGTGCCCGCAAGGCGGGGTTCGCCTCTTCTATTCTGCGCCAGAGCGCGGGGTTGCCGTAGAGCGCCTTGGCGAGGTTCCAGTAGTTGTCGCCCGCGACGACCACATGCGTCGTTCCGGCCGATTGCCCGGTCGGGGACGCTTGCCCAGCGACCGGTTTCGTCTCGACCGGGAAGCTCGGCGGTTGATTGGTGATCGTCGCCGATTCCGCCGGCAGGTCCGGCAATTTCGCGGCGGTTCCGCCCGCCTTCGTCGTGGGGCTGCTTGCCGGTTCATCCAGCTTCACGATCGGCGGCTCGCTTGCCAGCAGTTTCGACATGGCGGGCAGGTCCGGTAATTTGATGCTGCCCTGTTCCGGCGCCTTGCCTGCTTCCGGCTCCGCGGTCTTGTCGACTTCCGCGGGAGGAGGCGTGGTGGTCAGTTCCCTGGATGCGGCCGGCAGGTCGGGCATCTTCACCTGCACCGTGGAAGAATTGTCGGCTACGTCCTCCTTCGGCGTTTTGGTGGTATCGACGATTTTCGGCGTCGCGTCCTTTATGCGGCCATCCGTGAAAGGCGTGTAGGGCCGGTGCGCCTGGAGATAGGCTGTCAGCACGTCGGCGAGGTCGGGGCCGTAATCATACGCGTTCTTCGCCTGGTCGCGGAGAACGGCGTAGCCGTCGCCGCCGGCGCGCAGGTAATTGTTGGAGACGACGAGATAGAGCTTGTCGGGCTCGATCGGCTGCCAGCTGTCGCCCTTCTTGACCTCGACCGACTTGACCCGGCCGGAATTCGGCCCGATCGAGCGGTCGAAACTGTAGCGCAGGCCCGCGACCTGCGCGAAGCGGCCGGCGCCGGCCGATATCTGGGAGACGCCGTTTTCAAGCGCGGCGACGATGTCCTTGCCCGAAAGCTGGAAGGTGGAAAGCGTGTTCTGGAAAGGCAGCACGGCCACTATGTCGCCGAGCGTCACGGGGCCGCCGCTGATCGAGGCGCGCAGGCCGCCGCCATTGGTGATGGCCACCGTCACGCCCTGCTTCCTCGTGTGGTCGAGCATGGCGTCGGCGACGAGATCGCCCATGGCGCATTCCCCGATCCGGCAGGTTTCGCGGCCGCCGTCGATGGGCGCGGCGGCCTCGGCCACGACCTTCGACATAGCCTGTTCGATCGGGCCGGCGAGTTCCTTCACCCTTGCTGCGACCTGCGGGTCTTCCGCGATCTTGGCGTCGAGCGGGATCGGATCGCCTTTCGCCTCCTTGACGACGCCCTTGTCGTCGAAAGTCACGGTAAGCTCGCCCAGCAGCTTCGAATAGGAGGCGGCCGTCACTACCGGCACGCGATAGCCGTCGAGATTGCCGGTGAAGGTCGGGTAGGGGCCTGCGGCGGCCTTGTCGGTGTTGGAAAGCAGTGTGTGCGAATGGCCGCCCACCACCACGTCGACGCCGGGGATTTTCGCGATCGCCGAAAGATCGCGCTGGTAGCCGACATGGGTGAGCGCGATGATCTTGTCGATGCCCTGTTTCTGCAATTCGGCAACCGCCGCCTTCACGGCCGCGACATCGTCGGTGATGAGCACGTCCGGCCCTGGCGAGGAAATCACGTCCGCGTCGTTGGTGATGGCGCCGACGATGCCGATCTTCTGGCCGCCTACTTCGAGGACGGTATAGGGTTTCACGCGGTCGCCGATCTTCGCGTTGCGGCCCGCAACGATGTTGGCGCTCACGACCGGAAAATGAACTTTGTCGAGAAAGGCGGCGAGCCCCGCCTCACCGTCGTCGAATTCATGGTTGCCGACCGTCATGGCGTCGACGCCGAAGAGGTTGGTGAATTCGGCTTCCACCGCGCCCTTGTAGGTCGTGTAGAAGAGTGATCCCTGGAAATTGTCGCCGGCGTCGAGAAGGATGACGTTCTGGCCGGCGAGCCGCTTCCGCTCCTGGTCGATCGCCGTCTTCAGCCGCGCCGCGCCGCCGACGCACACCCCCTTGGCGTCGTCTTCGGCCGAGCAGGTGGCTTCGTATTTGTTGATCGGCTCGATGCGGCTGTGCCAATCGTTGAAATGCAGGATGGTCAGCGTGTAGTCCGCCAGCGCCGCAGCCGGTGAGAAAGCGAGCGCCGCCGCCGAAAGTGCCAGCGAAAGGATGATCTTCTTCATCGGCGGATGCTCCCCTGTTATTCCCGTCCCGCTATTTCGAATAGTCGCGCTCGTCGGCGATTACCTTGCCGTCGTTCGGCAACGAACCGGCATCCGCGCGCACGATATTTCCCGCAAGCTTGGTGACTTCGCGCAAGGTGGCGCCGAGGGCCTTTTCGTCCAGCGCCGCGCCGGCGGCAGCTTCCACATGGAGCGCCATCGCGTCCATTTCGCCGTTGCGGCTGACGACCAGCCGTGCCCGTTTGATCTCGGGGTGATGGCCCAGCACTTCCGCGATCTGCCTGGGATCGACAAACATACCCTTCACCTTGGTGCGCTGGTCGGCGCGGCCCATCCAGCCTTTGATGCGGCGGTTGGTACGGCCGCAGGGCGAGGCGCCCGGCAGGATGGCGGAAAGATCGCCGGTGCTCAGCCGGACCAGCGGGTAGGCCGTGTTGAAAGTCGTGACCACGACCTCGCCGACCTCGCCGTCGGGAACGGGATCGTCGGTGCCGGGCCTGACGATCTCGACGATCGCGTGCTCGTTCAGGACCATGCCGGGGTAGGGCTCGCCATCGTCCGAGGCGGTTTCATAGGCGATGACGCCAGATTCGGCAGTGGCGTAGCACTGCAGCACACGCACGCCGTGCGAGGCGTATTCGGCGCGAAGCGACGGATAGAGCGCGCCGGCCGAGACGAGGCCGCGGCGGAACGAGGAGAGGTCCTTGCCGGTTTCGCCCGCGCGGTCGAACATGATCTTCAGGAAGTCCGGCGTGCCGCAATAGACAGACGGCCGAAGGATGGCGGCTGCCTCGACCTGCATTTCCGTATTGCCGGTTCCCGCCGCAAAGACCGAACAGCCGAGCGCACGGGCGCCGCCGTCCAGCATGAAGCCGCCCGGCGTCATGTGATAGGCAAACGCGTTGTGGACGATGTCGCCCGGCCGTGCGCCGGCGGCGAAGAAGGCGCGCGCGCCGTGCGAAGGATCGTCGCCCAGCCCGCCCGGTTCCCAGATTGGACCGGGCGAAAGATGGATGCGGTTGCCGGCCAGCGCACCAGGATCGGCGAATCCGCCGAAAGGCGGTTCCTTGGCCTGCATCTCCATCAATTCGGCCTTGCGCAGCACGGGCAGGCGCGCAAGCGCATCGCGGCTCGTCACCGCATCGGGATCGACGCCGTCCAGCCACCGCCGCAGCCCGGGCGCGACGGCAAGCGCCTGGCGCAGGAAGGCAGGCAGGCGCGCGAACTGGTCGGCCTCCCGCTCGGCCGGATCGCGCGTTTCCAGGTGATCGAAAAATGCGCCCATGCGCTCCCTTCCCTCCCGAAAGAAGCGTTATGGCAAGAGCGATCCCGCGCCGCAAGCGCGAAAGCTGGCCGGTTTTCAGGAGTGCCGGTTGAGCACGAACTGGGTTCCGTTGCCGAGCGTGCAGTTCATCTGGTCCCGGGTCGCCAGAAGGCAGGCGGCGGCAGTCTGCTGCTTGGTCTTCACCGAGTAGAAACTCAGGTCGATGGTGTTCTGGTCGCGGAACTTGTAGGTGCCTTCCGTCAGCGTTTCGCCAGTCTGCACCGAGCGCGACCGGAACTGGCCGCCATAGAGCGAAGAGATGGCGACACCATCAGTTCCCATCCATTCGCCGTCGACGGGCGAAGTCGGGAGATTGACCGGCGCGGGCCGGTCCGGGGCGGACTGACAGCCCGCGATCGCGGCCGCCACGAAAATTGCCGCAGCGGAAGCCACGGTGCGCGCATTCATCATCCCGATATCCTCTCCTCGAAACGACTGGTCTTTTCTTCACCCGAAATATCGGTGAATGCAAGGCTGTACTCGCCGCTCGTTGTGCCTGCGGTTCGCCCTGAACGCGCTACCTGACCAGAATGTTCCGGAACTGCCAGGGGTCGTTTGCGTCGATGTCTTCGTCGAAGAAGCCGGGGCGGCCCTCAAGCGGGGTCCAGTCGGTATAGTGGCCTTTCACCGGGCCGAGATAGGGCAATTGCACATCGAGGCAGCGGCGGTAGTCGATCTCGTCGGTCTCGACAATGCCGGCCTTTGGATTTTCGAGCGCCCAGACCATGCCCGCCAACACAGCCGAACTGACCTGCAATCCGGTCGCGTTCTGGCATGGCGCAAGGCGGCGCGTTTCCTCCAGCGAAAGCTGCGAGCCGTACCAATAGGCGTTCTTGCCGTGCCCGTAGAGCAGCACGCCGAGCTCGTCGGCGCCGTCGACCAGTTCGTTCTCGTCGAGCACGTGCTGGACGGTCTGCGCCTTGCCGGCGGCGCCGAACATCTCGTGCAGTGAAAGAACCGCGTCGTTGGAAGGGTGGTAGGCGTAGTGGCAGGTGGGGCGGTATTCGACGCCACCGTCCGCGCCGCGCACGGTGAAGAAATCGGCGATCGAGACCGCCTCGTTATGGGTGACGAGAAAGCCGTATTGCGCGCCGGGCGTCGGGCACCATGTGCGCACGCGCGTGTTGGCGCCGGGCTGTTCCAGATAGATCGCCGGGCTCTTGCCGTCGGAGAATTGCCGCGCATTGGCCGGCATCCATTTCTCGTGCGTGCCCCAGCCGAGTTCCGAAGGTTGCAGGCCTTCGGCGATGAAGCCTTCCACCGACCAGGTGTTCCAGAAGACGTCCATCGGCTTTGGCTTCTTCGTGCGCTGCGTGTCTCGCTCGGCGATGTGGATGCCCTTGACGCCAGCCGCCTGCATCAGCCTTGCCCAGCCTTCGCGGTCGTCCGGGGCAGGCTCCTCGAAGCGCAGGCCGAGGTCGCCGGCGAGATCGACCAGCGCCTTCTTGACGAACCACGACACCATGCCGGGATTGGCGCCGCAGCAGGAAACGGCGGTCGTGCCGCCGGGGTTCCTGCGCTTTTCCGCGCGCACGGTGCTTCTGAGCGCGTAGTTGGTGCGGCTTTCATTGCCGCCCTTGTTGTCGAAATAGAAGCCGAGCCACGGCTCCACCACCGTATCGACATAGAGCACGCCAAGCTCGCGGCAGAGCTTCATCAGGTCGAGCGACGAGGTATCGACCGAGAGGTTCACGCAAAAGCCCTGCCCGGCGCCCTTCGTGAGAAGCGGCGTCAGGAGGTCGCGGTAATTCTCCTTCGTCACCGCCTCCTGGAGGAAGGTGACGCCGCGTTGCTCCACCGGCGCGCGGCACTCCCCGCGCGGGTCGATGACCACCATCCGCGATTTGTCGAATTTGAAATGGCGCTCGATCAGGGGCAGCATCCCATGTCCGATCGAGCCGAAGCCGATCATGACGACGGGTCCGGATATCTCACCGTGAACGGGCCATTTCGTATTCGCCATCTAGGAATTCTCCTGAACTGGTGGAACGGAACGTTTCGGAGCGGTGCTATCTCGTATGGCTGCCACAATAAAGGGCTTGGCGGGAGAAACTACTCAGGCGGCGGCGATCGCTTCCAGCACCGCGACGAGCCGGTCGCGGTCGGCGGCGAGGCCCTTGTAGTCGAGTTCGGCCCGGCCGAGTGCTGCCAGTTGCCCGGCGAAGGACGCGGCGATGCCGGCTCGTTCGGGATGGGCACGCAGTACCAGCATCGGATCGAGATGGATGCGGATCGTGAACAAGATGTCGCCGGAGACGGGCAGCTTGCGCACGGTCTGCCGCTCGACGCGGATGAAGGCTGCGGAAGCGGCGTCGATGCCGGGAAACCGCGAGACGGCGTGCTCCGCTCGATCGTCGCGCTGCATGGAGGAGAGCGGCTTATAGAGTTCGGCGTCCGGCTGGAGCGACCAGTTGAAGCGCTCGACCAGTTGGTTCTGCAATTTGTCGAACATGCGCTCGATCAAATCGTCGGAGCGGCTCTCCGGCCCGAAATGCGGCACCGGCCGGTGGATTTCCCGAAGCGGTCTGCCGAACTTTTCAGCCAGCGACCATGATGAAGGAAAGGAGAGGGAGGCAGCGCAGATGCGCCAGCCTTCCGCGCCGCGCCGCATCAGCACGAGATCTTCCTGCACCAGCCGCGCCGCGATCTTGAGCGGCGGCGCGCCGGCGCTCGCCAGATCGACCGCGCGGCCCGAGGGGCCGACATGCATGGTGTCGCCGGCGCGGCGATAGATTTTGGGAAAGCGCGCCGGCAAGTGGCCGACCAGGAGCGCCAGCACCTCCCTCTGCGCTTCCTCCGTTCCGGGTTCGGCCGCAAAGACGGACGCGCCGTGCTCGGCTTCCAGCCTGTCTTTTTCCGCGAGATGGGCTTCCAGATGGGTATCCACCTCGATCCAGCTCGCCGGATCGAGCGGCTTCAGCCCGATGGTGAAGGGCGTGGACGAGCCGTCATAGGGCGTATGGGCGGGAAGGTCGGGCAATCGAATTCCTAAGTCAGTCCTGGTCCCAAAGGGGTTTGGCCGGAATGAGCCCGCGCAACGAGTTGCCCACGAAAACGGCCCGGGCGGAACGCAGATCGTCGTAGCTGAAAACCGCCTTCCGCGCCGCGCCGTCGTCGATCATCTGGGCGCGAAGGACGCCCGCCAGCAGGCCGCAGGCCAGGTCAGGCGTCAAAAGCGCCTTCTCGCCGAAATCGGCAAAAAGGGAGGTGATCGTGCCTTCGCACACTTCGCCGCGCTCATTGGCAAGCAGCACCTCGTCGGCCTGGTCGTGCCCGTATTCCGACCTGGCCCGCGTATAGGCGTCGCGGCGGCTCGTCTTGTGGCGCAGCAATGGGTCGGCCGAATGGAGGCGTGTGCGGGCAAGCTTCAGCCGCCATACGGCGCCGTGCGGCAGGGGTTCGTATATTTCCGACCTCACCGTCATCGTTCCGTCCCGAGACAGCGCAAGCCGCACACGCAACGGCACATCCGAGCCGGTGACCATGTCCTCCGCCTTCGCAATGGCGTCCTGAGGGTCCTCGTCGAAACCGAGAGCTTTCGCCGATGCCCGCAGTCGGGCCAGATGCCGGTCGCCACGCAGGAAGCCGCTTTTCGGCTCCCATCGCATCGTCTCGATCAGTTCGAAGCCGGCACCGTTCCCGTCGCGTATCGCGCCTTCAACAGGCATTCGTCGTATTCCTCTTCGGCGGTGGAATCGAAGACGACCCCGCCGCCGACATTGTAGATTGCCTCCCCGTTCGGGAAGAGGCTGATCGTGCGGATCGCCACGTTGAAACGCATGCGCCCGCTTGGCTCGATCCAGCCGATCGCGCCGCAATAGGCGTCGCGCGGCGTGGTTTCCAGTTCCCGCAGGATCTCCATCGCCCGTATCTTGGGGGCGCCGGTGATCGAACCGCAGGGGAACAGCGCGGCGAAAATCTGCTGGATGCTCAGGCCGGGCAACAGCTTTGCCCGCACGCGGCTCACCATCTGGTGCACCGTGGCAAAACTCTCGACGCGGAAAAGCTCCGGCACGTCAAGCGAGCCCACTTCCGAGATCAGCGAAATGTCGTTGCGCAACAGATCGACGATCATGCGGTTTTCGGCCTGGTTCTTCGGATCGTTCATGAGGAAGCGCTTCAGGTGCTCGTCCTCTTCCGCCGTCTTGCCGCGCGGGGCGGTGCCCTTCATCGGATGCGTCTCGATCCAGCCCTCGCCGTCGACCCGGAAGAACAGTTCCGGCGAGCGCGAAAGGATCACCGGGCCGCCAAGGGCAACCAACGCACCATGCCTTACCTTCTGGCGCGCCGCCAATGCGTCGAAAGCCGACAGCGGATCCCCCGTCCAGCGCGCCTTGATCGGAAAGGTCAGGTTGGCCTGATAACAATCGCCCTGGCGCAGGTGCCGGTGCACGCGGTCGAAGCGCGATTTGTAGGCCGGAAATGTCCAGATGGCGCGGGCGTCGTGGATCGGGCCGTCGGTTGCCTGCGGCGGGCGAAGGACGGTCTCTGCTTCCGAGGGGGCGTCGAATACGCCGAATGCGAGGAGCGGAGTGCGACGGCCGGAGGGCAGGAGGGGCGCCAGCTTGGGCTCCAGCAGGTAGCCTGCCTCGTAGGAGAGATAACCGGCGAGCCATTTGCCTTCATCATGCGCCCGCTGGACCTCGTCCATCGCCGAGAAGAAGTCGCCTGCCTGCTCCGCGACGATGATTTTCGCCGGCTCCCGCAAGAGCAGGCTGTCGCCGGAGAAGTCATCCCGAAACAGGATGAAGGGCGCAGTTAGGCTCCCGGCCCGTGGAGCAGTGAGCCGCGTGGCGAGAACGGGTTCTGGAAGCGTGGCAATGCTCATACGGCCGGCCTGCGGTTACGGTTCCGCCTGAGCGGACATTTTCTCCCCTTATTCCATCGCTTCCAGTTCGTCGATCAGGCCCTCGATGACGGCGAGGCCCTTCTGCCAGAAGGCCGGGTCGGACGCGTCGAGGCCGAAGGGGGCCAGCAGTTCCTTGTGATGCTTGGTGCCGCCGGCCTTCAGCATCTCGAAATACTTCTCCTGGAACCCGGTTTCGGCGTTCTGGTAGACCGCGTAGAGCGAGTTCACCAGGCAGTCGCCGAAGGCGTAGGCGTAGACGTAGAAGGGCGAATGGATGAAGTGCGGGACATAGGACCAGAAGGTCTCGTAGCCCTCGCGCAACCTGATGGCGGGTCCGAGGCTTTCGGCCTGTACTTCCAGCCAGAATTCGCCGATGCGATCGGCCGTCAGTTCGCCGTTGCGGCGCTCGGCGTGGACCTTGCGCTCGAACTCGTAGAAGGCGATCTGGCGCACGACCGTGTTGATCATGTCCTCCACCTTCTGAGCCAGCATGGCCTTGCGCTCGGCCTTGTCGCGCGTGCGCTCCAGAAGCGAGCGGAAGGTCAGCATCTCGCCGAACACGGAAGCCGTCTCGGCCAGCGTCAGCGGGGTCGAGGCCATCAGCGCGCCCTGCCTTGCTGCGAGCACCTGATGCACCCCATGGCCAAGCTCGTGGGCCAGCGTCATCACGTCGCGCGGCTTGCCCATGTAGTTCAACAGCACATAGGGATGCGCCGACGGAACCGTCGGATGGGCGAAGGCGCCCGGCGCCTTGCCGGGCCGCACCGGCGCGTCGATCCAGTGCCGGTCGAAGAAGGTGCGGGCGATGTCGGCCATTTCCGGGGCGAACGCGCCATAGGCCGACAGGACCGTGTTCCTCGCCTCGTCCCAGCCGATGGTCGCCTGCGGGGTCTGCGGCAGCGGGGCGTTGCGGTCCCAATGGTTCATCCGGTTCATGCCGAGCCATTTCGCCTTCATGGCATAATAGCGGTGCGAGATGCGCGGATAGGCATCGTGGACGGCGCTCGCCAGCGCATCGACCACCTCGCGCTCGACGCGGTTGGCCAGATGCCTTGAATCGGCGATATCCTCGAAGCCGCGCCAGCGGTCGGAGATCTCCTTGTCCTTGGCGAGCGTGTTGGTGATCAGGACGAATGTCCTGAGATTCTCCTTGAATACCAGGGCCAGCGCCTCGGCGGCCTTGCGCCGCTTTTCCGGATCGGCGTCCTGCAGGAGGTTCAAGGCCGGTTCGAGCGACAATTCCTCGCCGTCGACGGTGAAGCGCAGCGCCGTCATCGTCTCGTCGAAGAGCCGGTTCCATGCGCCGCGACCGGTGATCGACTTTTCGTGGAAAAGCTGCTCGATGCGGTCCTCGAGCTGGAAGGGCTTGTCCTTCCTCAGGTCGGTGACCCACGGCTCGTAATGCGCCAGCTTCCTGTCGGACTTGAGCGCCGCACCGATTTCGGCGTCGTCGATATTGTTCAGCTCCAGTTCGAAGAAGATGAGATGCGCGCTGGCGTTGGTCATCTTCTCCTGGATATCGCCATAGAGCTTCGACCGTTTCGGGTCGGACGTGTCGCCCGCATAGATCAGGCCGGCATAGGAAACGATGCGGCCGATCAGTTCCTGTATCGCCTCGTAGGCCTGGACCGCTTCGCCGATCCGGCCTTCGGCGCGCCGCGAGGCTTCGGCGGAAAGGGTTCCCTTCCAGCGTTGCTCGAAACGGGTAGCCTCGTCTCCCGCGCGTCCGATGTCCTTTTTCAGCTCGGTCGAATCCATCGAAGGGTAGAGATCGGCGAGATTCCACTCCGGAAGGTTGCCCAGAGCGGTTGCGGCCGCGGCTGCTTCGGAGCCCTTCGGCGCCTGCAAGGGTTCCGGCATGCGGTCGTTTCGCGTCGGCATGGTCGTCCTTTCGTGTCGGGGGCGGGCGCACGGTCTAAAGAAATCGTTCACCGGCTTTCTTGAAGGCTTATTTAGAACCCTGTGCCAGGATGATCCATATGCTATCCGACACTTGCGAAAATTAACGGGCACATCATGACCGGTCCCATCCTCATCGTCGACGACGATCCGGTGCAGCGGCGCCTGCTGCAGGCCGCCGTGACGAAATCCGGCTATGAGGCGGTGCTGGCCGAGGGCGGAGAGGAAGGGCTGCGGCTTCTCGACAGGAACGGTTTCTCCGTCGTCATCCTCGACCTCGTCATGCCGGATCTCGGCGGTATCGAGGTGTTGAAGCGAATGCGCGAGCGGGGTCTCTTCATCCCCGTCATCGTGCAGACCTCGCAAGGCGGCATCGAGACCGTGGTCACGGCGATGCGCCACGGCGCGTTCGACTTCGTGGTCAAGCCGGCCTCGCCGGAGCGGCTTCAAACGGCTATCGCCAACGCGCTCAAGGTGGAGGCGCTGGGCGACGAGGCCAAGCGCGCACGCCGGCCCGCCGGCGGCTCGCTGACCTTCAAGGATCTCGTCACCGGCAGCGCCGCCATGGAGCGCGTGGTCCGCCTCGGGCGGAAGGCCGCCGCGTCGAACATCCCGATCCTCATCGAAGGGGAATCGGGCGTTGGCAAGGAACTGGTGGCGCGCGCCATCCAGGGCGCCGGCGACCGCAGGAACCGGCCGTTCGTAACCGTCAATTGCGGCGCCATCCCTGAAAATCTTGTGGAAAGCATTCTTTTCGGCCACGAGAAGGGAGCCTTCACCGGCGCCACCGAAAAGCACACCGGCAAGTTCGTCGAAGCCGACACCGGAACGCTCTTCCTCGACGAGATCGGCGACCTGCCGCTCGACGTGCAGGTGAAGCTTCTGCGCGCCGTGCAGGAAGGCGAGGTCGATCCGGTCGGCGGGCGCGGTGCCACGAAGGTCGATATAAGGCTCGTTTCGGCAACCCACCGCGATCTTTTGCAGCGCGTGAAGGACGGGCAGTTCCGTGAGGACCTGTTTTATCGGCTGAACGTCTTCCCCATCCACGTGCCGCCGCTGCGCGACCGGCGGGAAGACATTCCCGCCCTGGTCGATCATTTCCTTTCGCGCGTCGGCTCATCGGGGCCGGCAAGGCCGGTGACCGGCATAACGCCGCAGGCGCTCGCCATGCTGAAGGCCTATGACTGGCCCGGCAATATCCGCCAGCTCGAAAACGCTGTGTTCCGTGCCGTCGTGCTGTGCGAGACGGGCATTCTGGGGATAGACGAGTTTCCCCAGATACGCGGCCAGCTCGACGGGTTCGATCTTGCCGGGCACATGGATGAAGGCGAGCTTCCGCCGGAAGGCAGGGGCGCGGATGCGCCGGCTCCTGTTCCGCCCTTCCCGGAAGAGGAAAAAGCCTCGCTGGATGCCCGCACAAGCACCCATTTCGGCATTTTGCGTGCGCTGGACGATCGGGGGAACGTGCGCTCCCTTGCCGATGTCGAACTGGAGATGATCCAGCTCGCGATCAGCCGCTATGGCGGCCAGATGAGCGAAGTGGCGCGGCGCCTCGGCATCGGGCGCTCGACGCTTTACCGCAAGCTCAAGGAATACGGGATCGATCCAGAGGAAGGCCGCTCCACCAGGATGGCGTCCTGACGGCGGCCGGACATCTTGCCCAAGCCATTAAAATTCCCTAAGGATTGCGTTTACCATGCGTCGCGGCCACAAGCTGCGGCCACCAAAACGCCACGGTGTGACCGCATTTGGGCTTAATAAGCATGGATTAACCATTAGTGGCGATAGTTGGAACGGTTCCACGCGCCCGAATGTCGTTACCGGGGACATCGGTTGCCTGCAAGGCCTTCAGATTTGCTTGACCCGCACAAGTCCGACGACGCTCCGAAGAGGGCGCCCAGCTGGTTTCTGGCTTTCTTGCCGGTGCTTCTGATCCTGGCGGCATTGCTGTCGATGGTCGATACGGCCAGCGCCGAGACCCGCAGCCTGAAGCTTCTCAACCTGCATACGCGCGAGAAGGCCGAGATCGCTTACAAGCGCAATGGCCGCTACCTGCCGGACGGATTGCGCCAGATCAATCATTTCCTGCGCGACTGGCGCAAGAACCAAAGCGTGTCCATGGACCCGCGGCTCCTCGACCTGATCTGGGCCGTCTACCAGAAGACGGGCTCGCACGAATATATCAACGTCGTCTGCGGCTACCGTTCGCCGACCACGAACGCCATGCTGAGAAGCCGCAGCCGCGGCGTCGCCCAGAAGAGCCAGCATACGCTCGGCAAGGCGATGGATTTCTTCATCCCCGGCGTTCCGCTTGCCAAGCTGCGCGCCATCGGCCTCGAGATGGGAGTCGGCGGCGTCGGCTATTACCCGACTTCGGGTTCGCCCTTCGTCCATATGGATGTCGGCGGCGTGCGTCACTGGCCGCGCATGAGCCGCAGCCAGTTGCTGGCGCTGTTCCCCAACGGCCGCACGCTGCATATCCCGTCGGACGGCAAGCCGCTCCCGGGCTATCAGCAGGCGCTGGCCGAGTATCGCCAGCGCAACGGCGAACCGCCAAGCGTGCAGGTCGCCGGCGCCTCGGAAGGCAAGCATAAGGGCTTCTTCGCCTCGCTGTTCGGCGGCGGCGCGGACGAACAGGAAGACAATAACGAAGAGGTCGCGGTCGCCAGCGCCGAAAAGCCGCGGGCGAAACCTTCAGCGGCCCCGTCTCTTCCGGGTGTAGAAGTGGCCGCCGCTGCCGCCGGCGAGGCGGCCGATATGCCCAAGCTTGCCGCCGCTTCGTTGCCGGATAAGGCGCCGCGGCCCGATGTGAATATTGGCGAACCGGCGGCCGAAGTGGCGATGAACATCCCGCTGCCTACCTGGCGTCCCAACTACACCCCGCCGGTCGAACCGACCCAGGCGCAGCCGGTGGTGGCCGTGGCGTCCGCTGCCGCCTACGGAACGTCGAACGACCAGATGGCCGCCGTGCTTTCGCGCGAAAGCGCAAGGCTGAAGGAAGCCGCCGGCAGCCAGGACGACAAGGGCACGATGCAGGCTTTCGCCGGCCCGCTGCCGACGCCGCGTCCGGCGTCCCTCTACCAGCCCGCCAGCTTTACGACGCAGACGCAGCCGCGTCCTGAACTCCTGCCCGGCAAGCGCTCGGCCACGGCCGTGCCGGCGGTCCTTCGGGGAACCGATTCCTCCGGCAAGGGCGGCCGTATCGGCCGTGCCGGAGACAGCCAGAGGCTCGCGCTTCTCGCCATGGCCGAGAACGCCGACCCCATCGTGGTCGTTTCATCCGGGGTCCACACGGAAGGCAAGGAGGCGCGCCCCTCCTCGATGGATGTGAAGGCCAAGGCGAAGCCGGTTCCGGTACCCGTCGAGACGGATGTCGCCAGATGGGCGGTGCAGCCGCGCCTGCCCCTCATGCCGGTCAAGACCAGCAGCCAGCATGCGAAAGCCTTCGATATGGTCCGCACGAAGCCGGCCTTCGTCTATACGGCAGGTTTCAGCCAGGGCGATCGGGGGGAGGATCCGCATCGGTTCACCGGATCGGCGGTGAAGTTCCTGGCCATGGCGCGCTTCGACGCGAACTGAGGAAGAGTTTCCGAGCCGCTTTTATTTTCGCGGAAGCCGCGCCGCCTGGCGGGCAAGCGCGGTGATGCCGTCCCAGTCTCCTGCCTTGAGCAGGCCGTCGGGCGCCACCCATGAGCCGCCGACGCAGATCACGTTGGACAGGCCGAGATAGTCGTGCGCGTTGGCGAGCGATATGCCGCCGGTCGGGCAGAAGCGGATGCCGGCGAGAGGCGCCGCCAGCGATTTCAGGAAAGCCGCCCCTCCGGCCTGCTCCGCCGGAAAAAATTTCAGGATCGAGTAGCCTTCTTCCCTGAGCGACATGATCTCGCTCGGCGTGATCCCGCCGGGTAGGAAGGGAACGTCGCTGGCGCGGGCGCAATCGAGCAATTCCTGCGTCGTGCCGGGACTGACGATGAAGCGGGCGCCGGCATCCACGGCCTCGTCGAAATTGCGCGCGGAAAGGATCGTGCCCGCTCCGACCAGTGCTTCGGGAACCTCGTCGGCGACGAGGCGGATGGCGTCGATCGCCTCGGGCGTGCGCAGCGTGATCTCGATCGCCGGCAGGCCGCCTGCGGCAAGCGCGCGGGCGAGCGGGACGGCATCGGCGAGGCGGTCGATCTTCAGCACCGGGATGACCGGCTGGCCCTCCAGGATCGGCAGGAGCTTGTCGGTTTTCTGCGCCATGGTGGTGTTCTCGCCGCTCGGTGGGGAAGCGAGCGATCTATCAGAAGCGTGGCCCCAAGTCCACGAAAGCGGACCGGTTCAGGCGAGCCCGATGCGGGCCAGAAGCGATGTCCATGCGCGGCGGAGAAAGGCAAGCGGGGCGGGCGTTCCGCCCATGGCCGCCGCGAGTGCGGCATGGGTGGCCGGCCCGACGATGCCGTCGGCGGCGAGTTTATATGCGCGCTGGAAAGCTTTCACCGCGCGATCGGTATTGGGGCCGAAGACGCCGTCCGCCGCCGTGCCGTAGCCGAGGGACGTCAGGATCGTCTGCAGGTCGTATATGACGTCGCCGCGCATGCCCCGGCAGAGCAGTTCTCCGCGTGCCGGCCCGGTGTTGCGGGCAGCGGCGGCTCCGGCGGACCTGCCGCCATATTCCGCATAGGCGGCGGCGACGCGGCCGTCATAGTTCGAGCGCGCGTAGAGTGGCCCGTTATACCCGCGCGCGAAGGCCGCCCAATCCTGCGCGGCAAGCGCGGCCGACAATCCTTCGGTGTCGATGAACCGCGCCATGATTTCCGCCTGCCCGGCGACGTCGCGGCGGGCAAGCGCGACGAAATCCCCGACCGCCGCGAAGCGCAGTTTCTTCCAATGCGCGCCCATCACCTGGCCGAGGCCCCAGGAAACCGATTCGTAGGCGGCCTGGCGGTCGATCCGCGCCGCGCGGGCAAGGAGGTCCCACCGGCCCGACTGCGAGACGGGATTGGGGACGGCGCCGGCGATCGGGGAGGACAGCCCGGCGGCGCGCGCAACAGCCTGTTTCTCCGACGACAGAAGCCGGTCGAAATAATGCCCTTCGAAACGAATCAGGGGCTCCCGCCTGCCGTCGATGATCGCGAACGCGACCCCGCCGCTTTCGACCGCCGCCACGGCAAGCAGCGCCGCCGGTTCGATGCCGAGGCTTTTTGCCGCCGCGCTTATTTCCGAGATCACGTCGTTTGAAAACATGCCGTCGTCGATTCCGTTTCGTCGGGCACATTGTGGTCCGGCGATACAGGGCGTGAACTGGTTCTCGCGGCGAAAACTTCAAGAAGGATGTGAAGAAACGGGGAAACGCGAATCCGAATAATGGGTTACGCGAAGAACTTGAAAGGCCGCCGAGGAGCCGATAATCCCTCGCCTCATGAATTTATCCACGGCAAACCGACCGGTCCAGGTCGCGGCGTTCTACAGGTTTTGCCGCATCGAGGATTGCGTGCGCTGGCGCGCGCCGCTCCTGGAGGCCTGCCGGACGGGTGGCGTCAAGGGCACGATCCTGCTTGCGGGCGAAGGGGTGAACGGCACGATCGCCGGCGGGCGGCAGGGCATCTCCGATGTCCTTGAACTTCTGGGGCAGATGTGCGGACTGGCCGCCGACGATGTCAAGTTCTCCGAGTCGGATGGGATGCCGTTCCACCGCATGAAGGTTCGGCTGAAGAAGGAGATCGTGACGATGGGCGTCGCCGGTCTCGACCCGGCGGCCGACGCCGGTACCTATGTCGATCCGGCAGACTGGAACCGGCTCATCGCCGATCCGGACGTGGTGGTCGTCGATACGCGCAACGGCTACGAGGTCGCGCTCGGCACGTTTGCCGGCGCGGTCGATCCCGGCACGGCGAGCTTTTCGGAATTCCCCGCATGGGCCGAGCAGAACCGCGAGAGGCTCGCCGGCCGCAAGGTCGCCATGTTCTGCACCGGCGGCATACGCTGCGAGAAGGCGACTTCCTATCTGCGTTCGCTCGGGTTGCAAGATGTCTTCCACCTCAAGGGCGGCATCCTCAAATATCTCGAAGAGGTGCCGGAAGCCGAGAGCCGGTGGCAGGGCGAATGCTTCGTCTTCGACGAGCGGGTTTCGGTCGGGCATGGCTTGCTGGAAGGCGAGGCGGAGCTTTGCCGGGCCTGCCGCCGGCCGCTTACGACCGCTGATCGGCAATCGCCGCACTATCGGCCCGGCATCTCGTGCGTCTATTGCCATGAGGAGAGATCGGAAGAAGATCGCGCCCGCTATGCCGAGCGTCATCGGCAGGTCGGGCTTGCCGGCAAGCGCGGCGCCAAGCCGCATATCGGTGGCTGATCACATCTTTGCCTGCCACGAAATCGTTCCGCCAGCGTCATTGTAATGTCGCCAACCGTGCCTACCTGACCGAGGCCCGAGCACCGGACCGAAGAGGAGGCATGCATGCTCGAACCAAGGAAACTGCTTGGCGATCTTCTGGACGCCAGGCTGCCCGGCACGCAATCGACCGTCGGCGAAACGGCCACCAGGGCGTCGGGACTCGCACGGGACAATCCGATGGCCACCGCCGCGCTGGCAGCGTTTCTGCTCGGCACCGGCAAGGGCCGCGCGCTCACCGGTTCGGTGCTGAAGATCGGCGGCTTGGCCGCCGTCGCCGGCCTCGCTTACCAGGCTTACCGGAACTATCAGAGCGGCACGACACCGGCCGAGACCCCGGTGCCCGCGATCGAATTGCTGCCGCCGCCCGATGATACCGCCTTCCACCATTCGCAGACGCAGCAAGGCGAGACGGAATTCGCCATGACGCTGGTGCGCGCCATGATCGCCGCCGCACAGGCCGACGGCGTGATCGACGGGTCGGAGCGCGAAGCCATCCTCGACAGGCTGCGGGCCGCGGGCGCCGGCGCGGATGCCGAAGCCATGCTGGAAGCGGAGCTTGGGCGGCCGGTCAGCGTCGGGCAATTGATCGCGGACGCGCGGACGGATGCGCAGAAGGTCGAGCTCTACACGGCCTCCCGCCTCGCGCTCGACGTCGATACGCCCGTGGAGCGCAGCTATCTGCAAGCGCTCGCCGCCCGGCTGAAACTGCCGGACAATCTCGTGCGGCATATCGAATCGGCCGTGGAGTCGGTCCGGGCGTGAATCGGGATGGTTGCTTGGGGCACCTCATCCGTCTCGGCCGATCACCCCTCACCAAGTTCGCCCGACCACTCGGCTTCGCCTCGTGGGGGCTTCCTATCCTCTCCCACAAGGGGCGAGGAAGAAACTGCATCGGCCTCCGCGCAAATCGTTGATGTTGGAGATTTGCCGGAGCGGTGATGCCGCGCTCCTCCTTCGCCCCTTGTGGGAGAAGGTGGATCGGCGCGAAAGCGCCGAGACGGATGAGGGGTATCGGCCGGACCAGACGTGAATAAACCTGCATCCATTCTCCTCCCGAACTATTCACGTCCCTGCCTCCCCAATATGCGGCGGCCTTGCCAAATCCACTCAGGCCTGCATAAGCTTCGCCAGCATTCAGGCCCTTGAGCGGTCGGCGTGCTCGCGTGGCGTCGCTGCGCGGTAGATCCTGGGCGGTAGTCGATGGTCGCCTCTGCGTTAAGGGTCGAGGGGAATCCGGGGCGCGGGTCTCTCCATCATGCCCACCATCACGGAAATCGAAACGCCGGCCTGTGGCCGCGATGTTCTCTTCCGGCATGGTCGGCATGAAAGGATGACAATGTTCAGGACTCTTCTTCTCGCCGGCGCCTTGATTGTGGCGCCGCTTCTTTCCGTGGCACAGGCCGCGGAGCAATACACGATATTCGCCGCCGCCAGCATGAAGGACGCGCTCGACAAGGCGGCCAAGGATTTCGAGGCGGATAACGGCACCAAGATCGTGCTTTCCTTCGCGTCGAGTTCGGTGCTGGCGAAACAGGTCGAGGCAGCCGCTCCAGCCGATGCCTTCATCTCGGCCGATCTGCAATGGATGGACTATCTCGCAGAGCGCAAACTCATCAAGCCGGATACGCGCCGAATTATAGCGCGCAACGACCTGGTGATCGCGGCGGCGCCGGGAACCAAGCCGGTGACCGATCCGGAGGCGATGCTTTCGGGCGAAAAATTCGCCATGGGTGACCCGAAGGGCGTGCCGGCGGGCAAATACGGCAAGGCAGCGCTGGAATCGCTGAAACTCTGGGACAAGGTCGAGAAGAACGCCGTCTTCAGCGAGAATGTGCGTGTCGCCCTCGAATATGTGCGCAAGGGCGCGGTCGGCGCGGCCATCGTCTACGGATCGGACCGTTTTGCCGCGCCGGAACTGGCGACCGCCTTCACTTTCCCGGAAGACAGCCACAAGCCGATCGTCTATCCGGCGGCGGAGACCGTAAACGGCAATGACGGGGTGGTGAAGTTCCTGGACTTCCTGTCGAGCGAGGCGGGGCAGAAGAATTTCGTCGCCTTCGGCTTCGCGCCGGCGAAGAAATAGACAATGCTCCTGGGGGAGACAGAGGCGGCGGTCGTCCTCCTCTCGGCTGAGGTGGCACTTACCGCGATCGCCTTCAGCCTCATTCCCGGTTTCGCGGTCGCGTGGCTTCTCGCGCGCGGCCGTTTCCGGGGAAAGAGCCTGTTGCAGGCGGTCATCACCCTGCCGCTCGTCCTGCCGCCGGTCGTCACCGGCTATGGGCTCCTGCTCCTCTTCGGCAGCAAGGGGCCGCTCGGCAGCTTCCTGGAAGATAATTTCGGTATCGTCTTCGCATTCCGCTGGACGGGCGCCGCGCTCGCCGCCGCCGTCATGGCCTTTCCCCTGATGGTGCGGCCGATGCAGCTTTCCATCGAGGCGGCCGATCCGGGACTGGAGGATGCCGCGCGGACGCTCGGCGCCTCGCGGATCATGACGTTCCTGACGGTTCTCCTGCCGCTTGCGCTACCCGGCGTGATCGCAGGCTCCATCCTCGCCTTCGCACGCGCCATCGGCGAGTTCGGCGCCACCATCACCTTCGTCGCCAACATACCCGGCCAGACGCAGACCATGTCGCTTGCCATCTATTCGCTGCTGCAAAGCCCGACGGGTGACCAGGCGGCGGCGCGGCTCATTCTTTTCTCGATCGTGCTGTCGGTGCTTGCGATCGTCGCGTCGGAGTGGTTCGCGCACAGGCTTGCGAGGAAGCGCGGCTGATGGGTGTTCTCGAGGTCTCAGTGGCTGGCCAGGCCGGCGATTTCCACCTAGATGCCGGTTTCGAGGCAGGGCCGGGCATCACCGCGCTCTTTGGTCATTCCGGCGCCGGCAAAACCACGATCCTCAAGATGATCGCGGGCATGACAAGGCCCAGGACCGGGCGGATAGCCGCCGAGGGCAGGGTGCTTTTCGACAGCGGGGCGGGAATCGATCTTTCGCTTCCACGCCGGCAGGTCGGTTTCGTCTTCCAGGACGGACGGCTCTTCCCGCATCTTTCGGTGCGCCGTAACCTGACCTATGCGCGCTGGGCGGGAAAACGACCTGCGACGCGGCCGTTTGAGGAAGTCGTGGCGCTGCTCGGGCTGGAAAGCCATCTCGATCGTTCGCCCACCACGCTTTCCGGTGGCGAACGGCAGCGCGTCGCGATAGGGCGGGCGCTCCTGTCGGACCCCGCGATCCTTCTGATGGACGAGCCGCTGTCCTCCCTCGACCATGCGCGGCGGCTGGAGATCCTGCCCTATATCGAGGCGATCAGGGACGAGACGGCGGTACCGATCGTCTATGTCAGCCATGAGATAGACGAGGTGGCGCGGCTCGCCGACACGGTGGTCGTCCTCGAACAGGGCCGGATGCTCGCGGCCGGGCCGGCGGCGGAAATCTTCGGGCGGCTCGATCTGGGCGACACGCTCGGGCGGCAGGAAGCGGGCGCGCTGGTGGAGGGAACCGTGAGCGCGGTCGAGCCGGAATATGGCGTTGCCATTATCGAGGCCGGCGGCGCCCAGCTGGAACTGGTCGGCGAAGGCTTCGGGACGGGCGAGGCGGTCAGGCTGCGCATCCGCGCGCGCGACGTGGCCATCGCGCTGCAGCTCCAGACCGGTTATTCCATCCGCAACCAGCTTCCCTGTATCGTGGAGGAAATCGTCAGTGCCGATCCGGCCTTCGTCGAGGTGGCGCTGAAGCTTGGCTCGCAGAGGTTGCGCTCTCGCATTACGCGCAAATCCGCCGACGAAATGGCTCTTGCTCCGGGGCAGGAGGCGGTGGCGCTGCTCAAGGCGGTTTCCGTCGAGCGGCGCGTAGCGCGCCATCACCGGGAGAAATCGCCGCATTAGCGCCGCGATCCGCGTTACGTTGCCGTTTCTTTCGACATCCGCCGTCGAGACCGGCCCGCTTCGGAGTGCCGCCTACGTGACCGCTCTTCGCTTCCTGCTGCTGATCTTCGTTTTCCCCGTCCTTTCAGGTTGTTCGGCCGGCGGGAAGATCATGAGCATGCTGCAACCGGACGAGGGTGTCGCGGTGATCCGCGGAATCGCCTATGGTCCCCTGGCCCGGCAGAAATACGATCTCTACAGCCCGGAAAAGGCCAGCGCCGGCGCACCCGTCATCGTCTTCGTCTATGGCGGGAGCTGGCATAGCGGCGACCGCAAGGATTACGCCTTTGTCGGCGATGCGCTCGCGCGCCAGGGCTTCATCACGGCGATCGCCGATTACCGGCTTTATCCGAAGGTCATCTTTCCTGCGTTCGTGGAAGACGAGGCGAGGGCGGTCGCCACCATTGCGAAGCGGGTCGGCGCGAATCATCCACTGTTCATCATGGGCCATTCGGCGGGCGCGCAGATCGGCGCGCTTTTGGCGTTCGACCCGCATTATCTGAAGGCCGAAGGCATGGATGTGTGCCGGCGCATATCCGGCTTTATCGGCCTTGCCGGACCTTATGCCTCGCTGCCGCTGCATAAGGAGCGCTACCGGCGCATCTTCCCCGAGAACGTTCGCGGGGCGGCCGTCCCGGTCAATTTCGCGTCGGGAAGCCACCCGCCTTCGCTGCTGATTGCGGGGAAATCCGATCTTGTCGTCGACCCGAAGAATACTGCCGTTCTGGCGGAAGCACTGAGGCGGGCGGGCAACCGCGTCGAGGTTTCGGACCACCGCCATGTCGGCCATATGCTTCTGGTCGGCTCGCTGGCAGACCCGCTTCGCCAGTTCGCACCGACGCTTCGGGAGATAAAACGCTTTGTCCAGCGCGAGAGCCGGCAGGCGGCGCCGTTCTGTGGCCGCTGACCGTCACTCCATTCGCGGCAGGATGCGCTCGATGAGATTGCGGTAGGTGGCGTCCGGATCGGCCGCGAGGCCCGGTTCGTCCATGAACTTCATGCGGCCGGAAAGGGCGAGGTCGGCGATGCCGTGCACCATCGACCATGCCGCGGCGACATCGAGCATCGCCGCCTTGTCGCCCGGGTCGGCGCTGCCGCGGACGGCGCCTACCCCGTGAATCAGTTGTCCGAGCGAGTTCATGGCGACCTGCTGCAAGTCGGGATCGTCGAAGTCCGGCCGCCCCGAGGCGAACATTAGGCGGAAGAGGGCCGGTTCGGAAATGGCGAAGTCGATGTAGCCCAGGCCGAGCGCGATCAGCCGCTCCCGGGGATCGGCCGGCGCGGTGGACTGCCTGGCCGTCATGGCGGCGGTGAAGCGGGCAAAGCCGACAGCCGCCAGCGCCGTCAGCAGCCCCTCGGCATCCTTGAAATGATGCGCGGGCGCGGCATGGGAGACGCCCGCGCGCTTGGCGCACCCGCGCAGCGTGAAGCCTTCCACGCCCTTTTCGTCGAGTTCTTCTTCAGCCGCGGCAAGCAGCGCCTCGCGCAGGTCGCCGTGGTGATAGCCGTCTTTCGGCTTTCCGCCTTCCGTCATTCCTTCGCCTTTCCGCCCGATCGTACAGCCCCTGTATGAACTGCCATCTTGACGGTGTCAAATTTTATCTTGACAGCGTAAAGATGCACTGGCAGGCTACGATCCTGACAGTGTCAAGATCGAGTTTTGAAAGGAGCGGTCATGGATGCGGAAACGATCTTTCGGATTGCCAATTCGGTGGCGATCGCCGGCTGGCTTGTCCTGCTGGCCAGCCCGATCATGCCAAAGGTTGCGCATTATGTCTCGGCGATGGCGATCCCGCTACTGCTTGCGGTTGTCTATAGCGCCTTGATCATGGCGTTCTGGTCTGGCGGCCAGGGCGGCTTCGACAGCCTGGAGCATGTGGCGGAGCTTTTCCGGAGCCCGGAACTGCTGCTTGCGGGCTGGATCCACTATCTCGCCTTCGATCTCTTCGTCGGCGCGTGGATCACCAGGAAGGCGCGGAAAGACGGCATTGCCTTCTGGGCCGTCATCCCCTGCCTCGTTCTCACATTCCTCTTTGGCCCCGCCGGTTTCCTGCTTTTCAGCGCTATCACCGCGGCGAAGTCTGTCCCCTCGTTGAAAGGAGCAGCATCATGAATACGCTTGCGAAATCGCTTCCGGTTCCGGTTCGCACTCCTGCGGCCGCGCGCCTCGATCCTGTCTGGTGGCTTGGCGAACTCGGCCGGCGCGAACCGGTCCTTGCCGGCACGGGTATCCTCATCGGGCTTGCCGCCATTCCGATGGCCTTTGCCGGCGTTGTCGATCCACGGCTCTTCAACGGCATCGACGTATGGATCAAGCCGGTCAAGTTCGCGACGGCGATCGTTCTTTACATGCTGACGCTCGCCTTCTTTGCCGGGTGGGTAAGCGGGAAAGACAGGCGGAAATGGTGGTTCAACGTCGCTGTCCGGATCGTCGCGGCAGCGGCGCTGTTCGAGATCGTCTATATCTCTTATCAGGCATCGCTTGCCCAGGCATCGCACTATAATCGAGCCGATATGCTGCATATCGCGCTTTACGCCATGATGGGTGTGGGTGCGACGTTGATGGTTGCCTTTTCGGGGCTGCTCGCCCTTCTCATCCGGCGAAACCCTGCATTGAACGTGGCACCGGCCATCCGCGATTCCGTCGTGATCGGACTGGCGCTCACTTTCGTGCTGACGATGATTGTCGCCGGGACGCTTAGTGCGTGGGGCAGCCACTGGATCGGCGGCGTTCATTCCGATGCCGGCGGCATGGTTTTGACGGGCTGGTCGCGTGATGGTGGCGATCTGCGCGTCGCGCATCTTTTCGCGACGCATGCAATGCATTTCATCCCGATTTTCGGTGTTGCATCGGCCTATATTTTCGGCGGCGGCAATCGCCTGCCGATATGGCTGTTCTCGGCGCTCTTCACGGGCTTCGTTGCGTTTCTCTACTTCCAGGCGCTGGCCGGACAGCCATTCCTTCCCTTCATCGAATAGCGGGAGAAAGCGCGTTTCCTTGACGTTAACCATTCGTTAATCAACCTGTCCTATCCTGAACCTTAGTCGGATCGGCTTTCCTCCTCCCAAGCGCGGTCCTGATCGGGGCGGTCGCACTGACCGCCCTTTTTCTGCGGCTTGCCGATCTCCCCTTCATCTGGCATCTGGACTTCTTCGCATTGTGGAGGTCGTCATGTCGGATAAGAAGGTCGCGGTCGTAACAGGTGCCGGAACGGGAGTGGGCAAGGCAACCGCCTCCGCTCTGGTCGGCAATGGCTGGACAGTGGTGTTCGTCGGCCGGCGGCGCGGTCCGCTCGACGCCGCCGTGACCGCCACCGGCGCGCCGGAACGGGCCGTCGCCATTCCGTGCGATATTTCCGACGCGGCGCACGTGGATGATCTCTTCGCCGAAGTGAAGGAGCGCTTCGGGCGGATCGATCTTCTCTTCAACAACGCCGGTATGAGCTACAAGTCGACTACGATCGACGAGATTCCGGTCGAGGTCTGGAACGATGTCGTCGGCGCCAATCTCACAGGCTCGTTCCTGTGCGCGCGTGCGGCCTTCGGCATGATGCGGCACCAATCGCCACAGGGCGGACGTATCATCAACAACGGCTCGGTTTCGGCATATGCGCCGCGGCCGGGTTCCGTCCCCTATACGGCCACCAAGCATGCCATCACGGGGCTTACCAAGACGCTGGCGCTCGACGGGCGGCCTTTCGACATCGCCTGCGGCCAGATCGATATCGGCAACGCGCTGACCGAAATGGCGATGGCCATGACCAAGGGCGTTCCCCAGGCAAACGGCACGATAGCCGTCGAAGCGACGATCGACGTTCAGCGCGTGGCCGAAGCGGTGCTGCATATGGCGAGCCTGCCGCTCGATGCGAACGTGCTGTTCATGACGGTGATGGCGACCAAGATGCCCTTTGTGGGCCGGGGGTAGCGACGCGCTTGCCGTTTTGTCTTGCCGGCCGAAATTTACCTGACTAAAGTCAGGTAATGAACGATGACCAGATCGAACAGGTTCGCCGCTTCAATCGTTTGGTGACGCGCCGCATCGGCGTACTCAGCGACGATTACCTTTCGCGCGGCCGGCCGCTCGGCGAAGCTCGGCTCATCTTCGAGATCGGCGCGTCCGGCGGAATGGGCCTCGGCAGGCTGAGAAACATGCTCGGACTCGATTCCGGCTATATGAGCCGGCTCCTGCGTTCGCTGGAAGCCCAGGAGATGATCGAGGTCCGCCGCAAACCGGGCGATGGCAGGGCGCGGGAAGTCGTTCCCACTGCCAAAGGCCGGAAGGAATTCGCCGCCTACGATTCCCGCTCGGCGAAGTTTGCACGATCCATGCTGTCGCCACTGGGTGAAGCCCAGCGCGAGCGGCTTGTCGCGGCCATGGCCGAGATCGAGCGGCTCATCCGTGCGTCCTTCGTGACGATTGCCGATGAATCGCCGAGAAGCGCGGACGGACGCTGGTGCCGCGAGCAATATTTCGCCGAACTGGCGCGGCGTTTCGACGGCGGCTTCGATACCGCTACCGGAGATCCTTCCGACAGCGCCGATCTTTTGCCGCCTTCAGGCTCGTTCCTGGTGGCGCGGCTGGACGGCGAGCCGGTCGGCTGCGGCGGGCTGAAGACGCTCGATCGTGAGACCGGCGAGGTCAAGCGGGTGTGGACGGCGGCATCGGCGCGCGGCATCGGCGTCGCCGGCCGGATCATGCAGCGGCTGGAAGAACTCGCAAAGGAGCAGGGGTTCGCGCGGCTGCGGCTCGACACCAACAGGTCGCTCACCGAGGCGCAGGCGCTCTACCGCAAGCTCGGCTATCATGAGATCGGCCGCTATAACGACAATCCGTACGCGCACCACTTCTTCGAGAAGCCGCTATAGCCGAACCGGCAGTCCATCAGCCGGCGGCGACCTCCGATTTCTGCTCGGACAGGAACGCGCCCATGCGCTCGATGGCCCTCAGGATGTTCTCCTCCGAATTGGCATAGGAGAGGCGCAGATAGCCTTCGCCGAGCACGCCGAAATCCGGTCCGCCGATAAGCGCGACGCCTGCCTCCTCGAGCAGTGACGCAGCGAGCTTCTTCGCCTTCCAGCCGGTCGCCGAGACATTCGGGAAGGCGTAGAACGCGCCCTTCGGCGTGATGCAGGTAACGCCCGGAAGGCCGTTCAGCCCTTCGACCACGACCTGCCGGCGCCGGTCGAAGGCGCGCATCATTTTCTCCACCTCGTCCTGCGGCCCGTCGATCGCCGCGATGCCGGCATATTGGCTGGGCGCGTTGACGCAGGACCAGCAATTGACCGCCAGCTTGCGGATCTTATCGTAGAGCCTATCCGGCCAGATCGACCAGCCCATGCGCCAGCCGGTCATCGCCCAGGTCTTCGACCAGCCGTTCAGCACCACCAGCCGGTCTCGGATTTCGGGGAAGGTCAGCAGCGATGTGGCCTTTTCGCCGTCATAGGTCATGACGTCATAGATCTCGTCGGAGAGGATGGCGACATCGGGATGCGCCTCCAGCCCCTTGACCAGCTTTTCCACTTCCGCGCGCGGGGTGACGCCGCCGGTCGGGTTCGCCGGCGAATTGAGGATGACGAGCCGCGTCTTGGGCGTGATGAGCGCGAGCGTCTCCTCCGCCGAGAAGGCGAAGCCGTTCTCCTCGCGGATGGGGATCGGAACGGGCTTCGCACCGGTGAACTCGATCATGGAGCGATAGATCGGGAAACCGGGATCGGGATAGAGGATTTCCGCGCCAGGCTCGCCGAACATGATGATCGTGGCATACATTGTCGGCTTGCCGCCGGGCAGGATCATGATGTTCTCGGGCGACACCTCGACGCCGGTCATCGAATGGGTGCGCCGCGCCACCGCCTCGCGGCAGGCAAGCAGGCCGGTTGCCGGCGTATAGCCGTGATGGCCGTCGCGCAGCGCCTTGATCGCCGCCTCGACGATGTGCGCGGGCGTGCGGAAGTCCGGCTGGCCGATGCCGAGATTGATGACATCGCGGCCTTTCTCGGAAAGCGCGGTGGCGCGTGCGAGAACGGCGAAGGCGTTCTCCTCGCCGATACGGTCGAAGGCGGGAACGGTGTGGAGCATTTGAAGGCCGATCTGGTCCAGTTGAATTCAAAGCGGTTTTGTGAACCTTCTTCGCGCTTGTCAAATGGAATGCACCGGGAAGGACTTGATCGGATGCCTGCCGACCTGAAGAACTTCGCGCCGCGTGCCCGCCCGCCGCGTGAAACCATGGAAGGCCGCTTCGTGCGGCTCGAGCCGCTCGATGCCGACCGTCACGGCGACGATCTCTACGCGGCGTCGACCGTCAGCGACGCCGAACAGCGCTTTGCCGGGCTTTCGGACTATCCGCCGAAGACGCGCGAGGAATATTCCGATTGGCTCGCCAAGGCCGAAGCAAGCACGGACCCCATGCATTTCGCCGTGATCGACAGGAAGAGCGGCAAGGTCGGCGGACGGCAGACCTTCATGCGCATCGACCAGAAAAACGGCGTTGTCGAGATCGGCAATATCTACTGGGGGCCGCTGATCTCGCGCACGCCGGTCACGACCGAGGCGCTTTATCTCTTCGCGCGCTGCGCCTTCGACGATCTCGGCTACCGGCGCTTCGAATGGAAATGCAATAATACGAACGCGGCGTCGAAGAGCGCCGCCGAACGCTTCGGCTTCGCCTATGAGGGCCTTTTCCGCCAGCATATGATCGTAAAGGGCAAAAACCGCGATACGGCGTGGTTTTCCATGCTCGACAGCGAGTGGCCGGCGAACAGAAAGGCATTTGAAGGCTGGCTCGATCCCTCGAACTTCGATAGTGAAGGGCGCCAGAAACGCCGGCTCGAAGAGATACGGGCCGATATCGCCGGATAGGCCGATCATATGGGTCACGACCACGCACATTCGGGCCATGCGCATGACGATCACGGTCAAGGCGGCCACGATCATGCCGGCCACAGCCATGGCGGGCTGCACCTGCACGGGGGCGGCGACAAGACACGGGTGCTTATCGCGGGCTGCCTGACACTGACCTTCATGTTCGTCGAGGTGGCGGGCGGTCTCATCACCGGGTCGCTGGCGCTCCTCGCCGATGCCGGCCACATGCTGACCGACTCGGTATCGCTCGGGCTTTCCTGGTATGCCTTCCACCTTGCCGGACGGCCGGCGACGCAGCGGCTGACCTTCGGCTTCGACCGCGTCAAGACGCTGGTCGCCTACACGAACGGCCTTGCCATCTTTGCCGTCGCAGGCTGGATCGTCTACGAGGCGATTGAACGGCTCATGGCGCCGCCCCAGGTGATGGGCGGCATGATGCTGATCGTTGCGGTAGCTGGGCTGATCGTCAATATCGTCGGATTCCTCATCCTGCGTGGCGGCGACCATGGCAGCCTCAACATGCGCGGGGCGATCCTGCATGTGCTGGGCGATCTGCTTGGATCGGCCGCGGCGATCGTGGCGGCGCTGGTCATCATGGCGACCGGCTGGATGCCGATCGACCCGATCCTTTCGGTTTTCGTCGCCGTGCTCATCCTGTCGACCGCGTGGTCGCTGGTGAAAGATGCCGGCCATGTGCTTCTGGAGGGGACGCCCGACAGCATGGACCGCGACGAGATCGTTGCCGACATGACGAAGCATTTCCCTGAAGTGCGCGAAATCCACCACGTCCATGTCTGGTCGCTGGACGGCAGCCGCAACGTCGCCACGCTGCACGCCTGCCTGAAGGAAGGTACCGACGCGCACGGGATCGTGGTGGCGATGAAGCGCAGGCTGGCCGAGAAGCACGGCATCGGCCATGCCACCATCGAGACCGAATTCGGCGAGTGCACCGACCTTTCAACGCACCAGCACGAGGCGGCTCAAGTCAAGTATCTCCATTAGGACATCAGGACGAGGCAGGAATGGCAGGCAGGCTGAAAGGCAAGATCGCGGTGGTGACCGCGGCGGGGCAGGGGATCGGACGCGCAATCGCCGAGATGTTCGTGGCGGAGGGCGCGACCGTCTACGCTTCCGACGTGGACCGTTCCAAGCTCGACGGCCTCGCCCGCGCGAAGAAGGCGAAGCTGAACGTGCTTTCGACGCGCGCGGTGGACGCCTACGCGGCCAAAATCGGCGAGATCGACATTTTGGTGAACGTCGCCGGATATGTCCATCACGGCACGGTGCTCGAATGCGACGAGAAGGCGTGGGATTTCTCTTTCGACCTCAACGTCAAGTCGATGCATCGCACGATCCAGGCCTTCCTGCCCGGCATGCTGAAGCGGGCCGCGGAAACCGGAAAGTCCGGCTCAATCGTCAATCTGTCGTCGGGCGCTTCGTCGCTCAAGGGCGCGCCCAACCGCTACGCCTACGGCGCGACCAAGGCCGCCGTCATCGGGCTGACCAAGGCGGTGGCCGTGGATTTCGTCTCGAAGGGCATACGCTGCAACGCCATCTGCCCCGGCACCGTCCGCTCGCCGTCATGGGAGGGGCGCGTCGAGGAACTCGGCAAGTCGATGGGCGGCAAGGAGAAGGCGCTCGACATGTTCGTCGGCCGCCAGCCCATGGGGCGCGTCGGCGAGCCGGCCGAGATCGCGGCGCTGGCGACGTATCTCGCCGCGGACGAATCGGCATTCACGACCGGAACCGCCATTCCCATCGACGGCGGATGGATCATCTGATGGAGGAGGGCAACCGCAATTCCGCGGTCGCCGCCGCGTTCATCCTGATCTTCTTCGGCGGCGGATGGTTCGTCATGCCGTGGCTGATGCGCGCGGTCGGCAAGTATTCGACCGTCGTGGCGTTTGCGCTGGCGGCGCTGTTCGTCGCGGCGTTCTTCATCCTTTTCTGGCTGCGCGGTCGCAGCCAGCGGCAACGGAAAGGCAGTTAGGCTGAGCTTGGCAAGCTCGCCGTACTCTCGGCGCGCGGGATTCGAAGCTCCGTCAGCAGCCCGCCGCCTTCGCGATTTTCCAGGCTGATATCGCCGCCGAGACTACGGGCAATGGCGCGGGCGATGGTAAGGCCGAGGCCGAAGCCGCCGGTCTGGCGGTTGCGCGAACCCTCGACGCGCGTGAAGGGCCGGAACACCTGCTCCAGCCGTTCCGCGGGGATGCCGGGGCCGTCGTCCTCGATTGCGAGCACGATCTCCTTTTCGCTGCCCGACAGGGTGAGGCGCGCTCTTTCGCCATAGGTGACGGCGTTGTCCACGAGATTGGTGACGCAGCGGCGTAGCGCCACCGGGCGCCCGAAACAGATCAGTCCGCGCGCATTGGCGCTGCCCTCGGCGAAACGCACTTGCGGATAGGCATCCGCGATGGAATCCACCAGCGACCAGAAATCGATGCGCTCGGGCGCCTCGTCCTTCACTTCATGGGTGGCGAAATCGACGACCGAACGGGCGATCGCCTCGATGTCGCCGAGATCGTTCATGAGCGCCTTGCGCTTGCCGGCGTCCTTCAGCAATTCGAGCCTGAGCTTCATGCGTGTCAGCGGCGTGCGCAGATCGTGGGCGAGCGCGGCGGCAAGCTGCTCGCGGTCCTCCACATATTCGCGAAGCTGCGCCTGCATGGTGTTCACCGCATGCGCGGCGGAGCGGTATTCGCGGCTGCCATGTTCGGGCAAGGGCGGGCTTTTCAGGTCCGCGCCTATGCGGCGGACGGCGCTTTCCAGCATCCGATAGGGCGCGGTCAGCCGGCGAAGCGCCCAGATCGTCAGGATGACGACCAGCGCCGCCATGCCGCCGAGCAGCGGCAGGTTCTCCTCGGAGACGAGCGGCCCGACCGGCGTCAGCGGCATGACGAAGTTCAGCCATTGCCCGTCCTTGAACTCGACGGAGGCGAGCAGCCGATCGCTCTGGGAAATATTGGTGGCGAGGCTGAGGAATTCCTTCTCGATCTCGCCGACATCATCGGGCGCGGATTCTTCCGACGACACCCTGCCGGGGCTGTGCGCGGCGGATTTGCGGTAGATACGCGCCTCGAGGATGCCGAATTTGGACAACCGGCTGACCACCACGTCTTCCAGTTCGGCAAGATCGTCGTCGGAGGGGATCGCGCTCGTGATGAGCGGCGTATCGGAAACCGTCACAAGGTAGTTGGGATTGGCCAGTCCCTTGGCCAGTTGCGCCCGGTCCTCGGGCGTCGCCGAGTACATGAGCTTCACCAGGGAATAGGCGCGGTCGCTCAGCCGGAACAGTTCCAGCAGATTGTTGGAAGCGCGCCGCTGCTCGATGATGAAGTAGAGCGTCGTGACCTGCGTCACCAGCAGGCCGGCGATCAGGATGAGGAGCATCCAGGCGGGCAGCGTCTGCGGAAAGAGGCGCTTCATTCCGCGACCGTGTCCGGCACGAACTGGTAGCCGCCGCCGCGCACCGTCAAGATGAGCTTCGGCGCGCGCGGATCGTCTTCCATCTTGCGGCGCAGCCGGCTGATGAGGATGTCGACGCTGCGGTCATAGCTCATGGTTCCGTCGCCGCCGGCGAGGTCCATGAGCTGTTCGCGGCTCAAGACGCGCTGGGCGCTCCTGACGAGGGCCTGAAGCAGGTTGAACTCCGCCGTCGTCAGTTCGACGCGCACATCGCCCGGTGCGATCAGCCGCCGCCGCGCGCAATCGAGCGTCCAGCCTGCGAAGCGGTAGGTGCGCGGCTCCGAACGTTCCGAAGCTCCTTCCATCGGCGGCCGGCGCAGGACGGCGCGGACCCTTGCGAGAAGTTCGCGCGGATCGAAAGGCTTCGGCACATAGTCGTCCGCCCCCATCTCCAGCCCGACGACGCGGTCGACCGTCTCGGTCACCGCCGTCAGCATGATGATCGGCATCCTGGAGCGGGCGCGGATATCGCGACAGATTTCCAGGCCGCTTTTCCCCGGCAGCATGACGTCGAGGACCAGAATGTCGACTGAGCCGCGTTTGAGGACGGACTGCATCTCCTCGCCGTCGCGCGCGACGGAGACGTGCATGCCGTGCCGCTCGAAGAACTCACGCAGGAGATCGCGAGTGCCACGGTCGTCGTCGACAATAAGGATGTGGGTGTCGGTCTTCATGCGGCGATACCGGTGCCGGCGGCTTCATTGCGCGCCGCTCCGCGAGGAAGCGCCTCAGATGGTGTCCGATGTCCGGAAAGCATTTCCCATCCTAAACGATGCGCTGCCGCTACAAAACTCTGCATTGCGGAAAAATTGAGGAAACAGAAACAAGGCATATCAGGATCGCTGCACTCATGCAGTGTCATTCACGCTAGGGAACATATTCCATGAAGACGAATTTCCTCTCCGCGATCGGCCTCGCCGTAGCGCTCGCATTCTCCGCTCCGATACTTGTCGCAGGCAGTGCCGATGCGGCGACGACGACGACCACGACGACGCAGAAGGTGGTCAAGCATCATCGCCATCATCATCGCCATGCGGTCAAGCATCACCGTCATCACGCGGCCAAGCACCACCACGTCGTGAAGCACCCGGTGCATCATCATCACCACAAGGTCGTGCACCACAAGGTCCAGCCGAAAAAGAGCTGACAGGCTCGACTGCCATGACGGGCGGCCGCTTTGATCGCGAGGGATCGCGGTCGGCGGCCGCTTCGTCGTCAGGCAGGACTAAGAGCGCAACAAACCGGCTACAAAATTCTGCAATCGGGAAAAACCCGGGAAAAGATCGCAGCTTAGAACGGTATCGCTGCTGATTGGCAGTGGAAGAACTGCCGGCGTCAGCCGGCGCCGAGGAACCGATGCGCCGTTTCGTTCCTGCAATCGCGATCGTTCTTGCAGCCATGGGGACCCCCGCCATGGCCGTCGGACACCCCGCGACCAAGGCCCCGATAACACGCATCGAACGCTGCGGCGCGCTCCAGCAGCAGCTCGACCACGCAATCGCCCAGCACGCCAGGGGTAAGCGGGCCTCCCAGGCACGGGCGCTTCGAAAAAAGGCCGAGAAGTTCTGCGCCGGCAAATCGCAGGCACAGGGCATCAGGACTTATGCCACCGCATTGAAACTGCTCGGGGTAAAGCCGATCGATCAATGACCGGCCGATCCATCTCCGGCTCCGCATGAAAAAGGGAAATCACGACCATGAATAAAGCTCTCCTCTCCGCGCTGTCGCTGGCAGTTGCGCTCGCATTCTCCGCTCCGTTTGCGGTGACTGCCGCTTCCGCCGCCGGCACGACGACTGCCGCCACCACGACCGCTACGACCCCGGCCAAGCCGATGGCCAAGAAGCACAAGGCCCACAAGGCGCACAAGAAGCACACCAGCAAGGTGATGAAGAAGAAGGTCGAGCCGAAGAAGTCGTAACTTCTTCCGACGGACAGGTTCAAGGGCCGCTCCTGCCACAGGCGGGAGCGGCCCTTTGCGCATTCGGCTCCGCGCTCCCTCGCTTGCCACGGCGCCTTCGGATATCTAGGTTCGAAGGGGATTTACCGAGGCCCGGCTCGTGTGGCCGGCAAGCAAGGAAGACAGGATGAGCATGGATGCGATCGCCGAGAAGATGCGGGCCAAGGTAGAGGGTTCTGGCTTCACGAAATCGGTGAAGTTCGATTGCGGGGCGGATGGCGTCATCGTCATCGACGGCGCCACGGTCTCCACCGCCGACGCGCCCGCCGACTGCACGATCACGCTGTCGAAGGACGATCTGGAATCCATGATTGCCGGCGAACTCAACCCGACCTCGGCCTTCATGCAGGGCAAGCTCAAGGTCGACGGAGACATGTCGGTCGCCATGGCGCTCAGCCAGGTATTGTAGGGAGAGGCCATTCTTCCGAGAACGGAAGAATGGTCCGGATCAAACCGCCTGTGCGATTCGTTCTCGCTTGCCCCTCCGCCCCGTAGGCCGAATGACGCCATGCGCGGCGTCGAGCGCGCCGGGCACCAGTTCCAGCGCCAGCAGCCTGTGCTTCTCGTAGGGTCCGGGCATGGCGAGCGTGCCGGTCTTCTCCGCGGAAAAGCCGAACCGCCCGTAATAGGGCGCGTCGCCGACGAGGATGATCGCCGTATGGCCGAGGCGCGCCGCTTCGTCTACGGCCGCGCGCATCAGAGCCGAGCCGATGCCGGCGCTCTTCAGCGCCGGTTCGACCGCGAGCGGCCCAAGCAGCAGCGCGCGCCGCCCGTCCACGCCGGCCGCGATATCCCATAGCCTGACGGTCCCGACCACGGCGCCAAAGGCGTCGCGTGCGACCAGCGCCAGGCCTTCCGAGGGGATGCGGCCCTTGCGCAGCATCTCCGACGATTTCTTGCGCCAGCGCGGCCCCATGGCGCGGTCGAGCAGCGCGTCGCGCGCCGGGATGTCGGCCGCGGCTTCAAGGGAAACCGGTAGCGTCCGGGCGGCCGATCCGACAATGTTCTTCTGAGCTTCCATTTCCGTGATCCTTCACGAGCAGAAATTCGTTCCACAAGCGAACCGGTTGCCGGTGAAATACACCGGCAGCCGGGTGATCCGACGGGAAGACCCGTCAGATCACGTAGGATCGGAGAGGCTCGAAGCCGTTGAAGGCGACCGAGGCGTAGGTGGTCGTGTAGGCGCCCGTTCCCTCGATCAGCACGTCGTCGCCGATGGTGAGCGACAGCGGCAGCGGGTAGGGCGTCTTCTCGTACATCACGTCGGCCGAATCGCAGGTCGGCCCGGCGAGCACGCAAGGCGCCTTCCGGTCGTGGTCACGCGCGGTCACGATCGGATAGCGGATCGCCTCGTCCATGGTCTCGGCCAGCCCGCCGAACTTGCCGATGTCGAGATAGACCCAGCGCAATTCGTCCGTATCGGACTTCTTCGAGATCAGCACGACTTCCGACTTGATGACGCCGGCATTGCCGACCATGCCGCGGCCGGGCTCGATGATGGTCTCGGGGAGGCGGTTGCCGAAATGGCGGCTGAGCGCGGCGAAGATCGCCTCGCCATAGGCCTGGGCAGCCGGCACGTCCCTGAGGTAGCGCGTCGGGAAGCCGCCGCCCATATTGACCATCTTGAGCACGATGCCTTCCTCGGCGAGCGTGGCGAAGACGTTCTTGGCGTCCGCCAGAGCCCGGTCCCAGGCGTCGAGATCGGTCTGCTGCGAGCCGACATGGAACGACACGCCATAGGCGTCGAGGCCGAGCGCCTTGGCCTTCCTCAATACGTCGATCGCCATCGCCGGCACGCAACCGAACTTGCGCGACAGCGGCCATTCGGCCCCTTCGCCGTCTGTCAGGACGCGGCAGAAGACACGCGCGCCCGGCGCGGCGCGGGCGATCTTCTCGACCTCCTCGACGCAATCGACGGCGAAAAGCCGGATGCCGAGTTCGAAGGCGCGGGCGATGTCGCGCTCTTTCTTGATCGTGTTGCCGAAGGAGATGCGGCAGGCCGGCGCGCCGGCGTCCATCGCCATCTCGATCTCGGGAACGCTGGCGGTGTCGAAGGACGAGCCGAGCGAGGCCAGAAGACGCAGGATCTCGGGCGCGGGATTGGCCTTCACGGCATAGAAGATGCGCGACTGCGGCAGCGCCTTCTCGAAGGCGCGATAATTGTCGGCGACGACGTCCAGGTCGACTACGAGGCAGGGGCCGTTCGGTCGTCGGGTGGCGAGGAAATCCATGATGCGCTGGGTTGCCATCGATCTCTCCATTGCGCGGGACGCAAGCGCCCGCAAAGCAAACTGCGGATTGCCGGGCACTCGCCCAGAACGTTCCGCGGTGGACAAAGGGCGTTCCCGAACCTCATGGCCTGGCCGGTGGAAGTGCCGGAACCATGTGACGCGAGATACGCGGCGATGAGCAAGCGCCTTGCGGCGACCACTCGCTTTGTCTGCCTCAGCTTTGGATTGGAGAACCGCTCCGCACTGCCGGCAATGAAGGTGTGCCTCTTCAGTAACCCCGGTCTATGGACGGCCGGGAGACACCAGAAAGGCCCGCACCGTCGTTGCTTCAAGGTGTCCTCGGTTCTTGCGGCTGGCCGCTAGACCGTCTGGAGGGTTAGCTCCAGGTACCTTGCCGAATTCCTCGCCATATCGAGGTTCGGCGGACACCCACAGGCACGTGCGACTTTGGGCAGGCGCGATATAAGGAGAAAATCATGTCCAATCAATGAAAAATCCGCACCCGGTTGAAAAAAATCCACAGGCGAACGATAGAGGTCTTATCGTTTCACGAAATTGAACGATGCGTGCGTTTCGGGGGCGCTCCGCGGCAGGCAAAAAAGGTTCGAATCCATGGATACGCTGACACGCATGCGCGCCTTCATCGAGGTGGTGGATGCCGAGGGATTCTCCGCCGCCGCCCGCAAAATCGGCCGTTCCAAGGCACTTTTGTCGAAATATGTACGCGAACTGGAGGACGAACTAGGGGCGCTTCTCCTCAACCGCACCACGCGGCAGTTCTCGCTGACGGAGGCCGGCCACACCTATTTCGGCCGGGCGTCGGAGATCATCCGCGAGATCGACAGCCTGCAGGAAACGGTGCGCGAATCGGCCGGCGACGTAAGAGGCCGAATCAAGCTGTCGGCGCCGCGCACTTTCGCGGATGCCCAGATCGGACAGTCGATGATCGACTTTGCCCGTGACCATCCCGATATCGTGCTGGAGATTCGCCTCGACGACCGCTTCGTCGATCTGGTCGAGGAGGGGTTCGACCTCGCCATCCGCATCACCCGGCTGGAGAACTCATCGCTCATTGCGCGCAAGCTGGCGCCGTTCTCGATATGCCTTTGCGCTTCGCCAGAGGTCATCGCCAGACACGGCACGCCATCCCGGCCGCAGGACCTCGCCAATCTGCCCTGCATCATAGACACCAATGGCCGCTGGCTTTCCAACTGGCCGTTTGCGGGCGCCGGCGGCGAGACGATCAGCGTCTCGGTCTCCGGACCGATCGAGGTCAACAGCCCGATTGCCGCGCGGGCGGCGGCCCTTGCCGGGCTGGGCTTCGCGATCCTGCCCGATTTCATCGCGGCAGCCGAGATCGACAACGGGCGGCTGGTGCCGGTGCTGGGCGAATATCTGCCGGACGGGCGCGGCATCTTCGCCGTCTATCCGCACCGCCGCTACCTGCCGGCCAAGGTGCGCGTCTTCGTCGACTACCTCGTGCAGTGGTTCAAGGCGCGGGAAAAGTCGCGGTCGGCCTGACCCGGATTTGAGGCCGGATATGGGGATAGTGCCGGCGCATCGCCGGACGGTCCCAATTTCGCCTGTTTTGCGGGGACCGTTCAAACTCCGATTCCGCCGGGCGGTAGCCATGCACGTATTTCGTATCTTCACGGCGCTGTGCGGGGCTGTCGTAGCCGGCGCGTTCCATGCCGCTCCGGCATCCGCCCACCCGCACGTCTTCGCCGAGGCGCGGCTGGAGCTTTCCATCAATCCGGACGGCACGGTGAAATCGCTTCGCCATGTCTGGCGTTTCGACGATTTCTTTTCCAGCACCGTCCTCATCCAGTTCGACAAGAACAAGGATCTGAAGCTGGAAAAGCCCGAACTGGAGGCCCTGGCCAAGACGGTTCATGATTCGCTTGCCGACTATAATTATTTCCAGCTTGTGACGCAGAACGGCAAGGACGTCGCCATGCAGGCGCCCGACCATATGATCGCCGATTTCAAGGACAACAGGTTCCTGCTGCTTTTCGAGACCCATCCGAAGGAGCCGCTGAAGCTTTCCGGCAGGATCGATTTCGGGATCTATGACCCGACCTTCTATACGGCGATCGACTTCCACAGCGACGCCGACATCGTCGTCGACGGCCTGCCGGCCAACTGCACCAAGAAGGTGATCCGACCGGACCCGGACCAGGCGATCGCCCAGAACCAGAAGACGCTGACCGACGCCTTCTTCAACGACCCGACCGATCTCAGCAAGATTTTCGCAACGAAACTGGAGCTGACCTGCAAGCCATGAGGAAGAACATCGGGCACACGCTTTGCGGCCTCGGGCTCAGTCTCGCGGCTGCCGCCATCCTCGCCGGACACGCCCATGCGCAAAGCTCGCTCGGCATCGGCGCGGCCGAGCCGCAGATCGTGCCGGCCGGGCCGTTCGCGGGCTTCCTGCAATGGGTGAATGGGGAACAGCAGCGCTTCTATCACGCCCTTACCGGGGCAATGCGCGGTATGCGCGAAAACGGCAATGCCTTCTGGATATTGGGCGGCGTATCCTTCGCCTATGGCGTGTTCCACGCCGCCGGTCCGGGGCACGGCAAGGCGGTGATCTCCTCCTACATGGTCGCGAACGAGGTCGAACTGAGACGGGGCATCCTGCTCTCGTTCATCTCGGCGCTGTTGCAGGGCGTTACGGCGATCGTCCTGATGTCGGCGATCTTCCTGTTCCTGCGCGGGACGGCGATCACCATGACCAACGCCACCTGGACGCTCGAGATCCTGAGCTATGTGCTCGTCACGCTGTTTGGCGCATGGCTGCTCTTCCGCAAGATCGGCGCGTTATTGGGGGCGAGGCGCCCGGCGCTGGCATTGGCAGGCGGGCCGGCAATGCATCTGGGCGAGCCGGCGCATGAGAAGCACGCGGAGCACCACGACCGGCATGCGCACGACCATGGCCATTCCCACCATGGTCATGGCCACCATCACGGCCATTCGCATGCGCCCGGCGAGGTTTGCGCCGAATGCGGCCACAGCCACGCGCCCGACCCTACGAAACTTGGCGGCGCGGAGTTCGACTGGCGTACGGCATGGTCCGCTATCATGGCGGTGGGGCTGCGGCCCTGCACCGGCGCGCTGATCGTGCTCACCTTCGCCTTTCTCAACGGTCTGTGGGCGGCGGGCGTCGCCTCGGTTCTCGCCATGTCGATCGGCACCGCCATTACCGTGTCGGCGCTGGCCACGGCGGCGGTACTGGCCAAGAATTTGGCCGTCCGGCTCGCGGGCGGCGGAGCGGTGAGCGGGGCGATCCAGTCCGCCTTCGAGATCGGCGGAGCGCTTCTCGTCTTCCTGCTCGGCCTTACCCTTCTGGCCGCCAGCCTGCAGGGCGTACGCCTTACGGGTTGACCCGTTCAGTGAACGACGGGCGTGGGCGCCGGCTCGGTGCCTTCGGTCTTCTCGAACGGACTGACACGGCGGCGGATGGTGTTGTCGCGGATTTCCGCCTTGGTCAGGAAATCGATCTGCTCGATCAGCACGTCATGGACCAGTTTCTTGCCGACACGCTTGTTGACCGCCTCGCGGATGCCGCTCCTGATCTTGTCCAGGTCGAGCTTGGCGTAGTCGGCGAAGTCGATCTGGGGGTTGGCGTAGAGATAGGTGTAGACCTCGTCGACCAGGAGCGCCTCGGCGGGAAGCGACAGCGTCTTTGCGACGGCGGGCTCGACCGTGTAGACCAGGCGCGTCAGGAAGTAGCCGTAGACTTCGTCATCCTTCATCAGCGGTACCGAGATGATGTCGGTCTTCACGTAGTCGAGGCCGCCGAAGAAGGCCGGTTGCGGCGCCTTGTCCGTCTTGGGACCCGAGATGGAAAAGGAGAAGATAACGGTGCCGAGCGTGACGGCGACCAGCCAGAGCCCGGCGATGACGAATTTGATCATCGGAGGTGGGCCTCATGGCCGTGGCGTTGCCGCCGGTCTGTCGCCTTCGTATGGCTCATGCCGTGCGACCGGCTCCGAATTCGTCGACGGAATAGGTGCCGTCCGCCTCGGCGTTCTGGATGGCGTCGCGGATCAAGCCCGCCACCTCGGTCACGGCATTGAGGTGGGCGCGGAGCGCTTGCTCGTTTTCGGTGAGTTTCCCGCGAAGGCGAGTGAGCGCCGCGCTGTGTTCGCTCAGCACTTCGGCCTGCGGCAGGCCCTTCATGGCCCGGTTGAGTTCGTAGAGGTGCCGGCTCTTGCGTGCGTTCGAGGTCTTGATGTCGAAATCGGGGTTGCCGCGGATTCCGGCCGTCTCCTGCTCGATCGCTTCCTCGATCCGGCCGATGATGGCGGAAAGTGCCGCGGGGCGCGGCGGGGAAGGCTGCTCGGCAGGGGCGGAGCGCGGCGGTTCCGGGCTGTAGAGAGCGGCTTGCTGCATGACAGCTCCTAGATCTTGCTTTTGCCGCCGCTATCGCCGGCAGCGAGCGGACTGGTGAGTTTGCGCTGGATTTCCTGGACAAGTGCCGTCGAAAGCATCCGCCTCGCGTCGGCTTCGTCCTTGCGCGTGCCTTCGGACGCGCCGGTGAGTGCGACTTTCTTGTCGCCGACCATGTAGTGGCCCTTGAGGAGGCGGTTGGCGATGCCGATGCCGCCGCGTTCGGAAAGCACGGTTCCCAATTGCTTGGCCAGTTCGGATTTCCACATGTCGCCGGCAAGCCCCTTGCCGTAGACCGCCTCGCTGTCCTTCGGCATCATCGACTGCATGAAGTTCTGGAGGACGACGGCCTCGAATTTCCTGTAGGCATCCGGCGCCTTGCCTGTCTTGTTGACCTCCGCATGGCCGTCGAAACGCATGTCGGCCATGTTTTTCAATGACGCTTCGGTCGACCCGATCTCAGGAAATCCCGCCGTTCCGACGCCGGATTGCGCGCGGCTGGCAAGCTGTGTGCGCGCCGCGGCCAGTTCAGCCGGATCGACGGCACGGGCCACGTCGAGAATGATGTCGCTGGGCGGGGAGATGGCCAACGGAAAATCCTGTCCTCTTCTCTTCGGGCGGTGCGATACCTGGCCGATCCTTGGCCTTCACCATGCCCGAACTAGCTTGCGGCAGGCTTACTTGCGCGGAACCAGCGTCCTTTCGACCGCGTCCAGCGTCGCGCGGTCGCCGGCCTGCCGCTCCTCTTGGCGCAGGGCCTCCCGCCAGGAGCGTTCGACCATGTTGGTGCGTGCGGTTTGCGTCGCGACATGGCCGGCCTCGACGCGGGCGCTGGCGAGCTTCTGGTCCTGCCGGCGCAGCGCGCGCTCTACGGCACGGGCATAAAGATCGGGGAACAGGTCGGTGAGCGAATCGGGTGCGTCGAAGCGCGCGGCAAGCTCGGCCGCCTCCCGCCGGGCCGCCGCTGCCTCGGCAAGCGCGGTCGCCCGGCGCATCTCGTGGAAAGCCTTCAACTGTTCCTGGACTTCGACCAGCTTCCTCAGGCGTTCCGTGCGCGAAACCATTTCACCTCCCGATGGTGACGGCGAGGAAACCGTCGGCATAGAGGCTGAGGAAATTGCCGATGGCGAAATACATGAGCAGGAGGCCGCCGGTGACGACGAAGGGCAGCGACACGAAATAGATCGGGATCTGCGGGGTCAGCTTGTTGACGAGGCCGATCCCGAGATTGACGAGGATCGCGTAGGCGACAAAGGGGCTGCCCAGCCGGAAGACGACGAAGAAGGATTGCGAGATCGTGTCCGTTACGTCCGCCAGCGCCGATTGCGGATCGAAGAGGATGTCGGGCGGCGCCACCTGATAGGAAGTGATCAGCGCCTTGATGATTTCAAGGTGAAAATCGAGGAGAAAAAGGACCAGCAGCGCGGCGAAGGACAGAAGTCCGCCGAGCGCGGCCTGCGGCTCGCTTTCGAGCGCCATGCTGCCGCCGAGGTTGCTGAAGCCCATCATCATCGAGATGGCGTTGCCCATGAATTCGAGCGCGAGCAGGTAGAGCCGCGCCAGGATACCGATCAGCGCCCCGGTCAGAAGTTCCGACGCGATGGTCTTGAACAGCACGTCCGGCGTCGATTCGGCGAAGGGCAGGATGACGTCGGAGAGAGGGAGGTACAGCGCCAGGCTTACCGCCACCGCGACGAACAGCCTGACCTGCATCGGCACGCGCGCGTTGGAAAAGCCCGGCATGATCATGAAACAGGCGCCGACGCGGCAAAAGGCGAGGAATGCCCCGAGAACGACCTGTGAGATCGTCACCGTCACGCGATCGACCCGAGCACCTTGATCTCCACGCCCTTGGCGATCTCGACATGGCTCAGGACTGAGAGTGTCGGGAACATGCGCTCGATGATCATGCGCACATAGGGCCGGGCGTCCGGCGCGGTGACCAGCACGAAGCGTTCGCCGGCGTCGACATGGCCGCGAATAGCCTTCGACGCTTCCTGGCCGAATTCTTCCAGGAGGCGCGGGTCGATGTCGAATTCGCGGATCTCGCCCTTGGCGTCGCGCTTCAGCGCCTGATGGAAGGCGAGGTCCCAGCGGTTGCCGAGGCGTAGAACCTTGAGCACGCCGCCTTCGGTGAGGTCGCCGCAGATCTGCTGGGCCATGCGGATGCGCACATGCTCGACGATCTGCTCGGTGCGGCGCACATGCGGTGCGATCTCGGCGATCGCCTCGATGATGAGATGCAGGTTGCGGATCGATATGCGCTCGGCGAGCAAAAGCTTCAGCACCGCCTGCAGGCCCGGATAGGTGATGTGGGTGGTGCAGATCTCGTCGGCGAGCTTGCGGTATTCCGGGTCGAGCCGTTCGATCAGCGCTTTCATATCCTTGTAGGAGAGAAGCTGCGGCAGGTTGTTGCGCACCACTTCCGACAGATGGGTCAGCAGCACCGACATGTTGTCGGCATAGGAATAGCCCTCCCGCTTCAGGTCCTCGGCGAACATCTCCGGCACCGACCAGGCGCGCATGCCGAAGGCCGGTTCGCGCACTTCCTCGCCGGGCATGTCGGGCGGCGTGCCGTTGCCGATCAGCACCAGAAGTTCGCCGACACGCAGCTCATGCTCGGCGACTACGGTGCCGTGCACCTTGATACGGTAGCTTTTGGTGGGGATGCCGAAATCGTCGGTCAGTCTGACTTCCGGGACGACGAAGCCGTATTGCTGGGCGAATTTCTTGCGCATCTTGGACATGCGGAACGCCAGTTCCTGATGCGAGGCGAGCAGCTTGGTGGAAAGCTGCTTGCCGATCAGAAGCTCGATCTCGGCTGTCTTGAGCGAGGACTTGATGGAGTTCTTCTCCTCGTCGTCCCTGACGACCTGCTGCTTCTTCTCGGCTTCGGCGGCTTCCGCGACGCGCCGGTTCTCGCGCATCGGGATGACGTAGCCCACCGCCGCCATCGTCCCGGCGAGGAAAAGGAAGGGAAGCGCCGGCAGGCCCGGCATGACCGCGAGCAGGGTCATCAGCGCCGCGGCAACGAAGAGCGCGCGGGGATAGTTGCTCAACTGGCCGAACACGGCCTGGTCTGCGGAGCCGCGCGTGCCGCCCTTCGAAACGAGGAGGCCGGCGGCGAGCGAGACGATCAGCGCGGGAATCTGCGAGACGAGCCCGTCGCCGACCGACAGCTTGGTGAAGATGTCGGCGGCCTGGCTGAGGCTCATCCCGTGTCTGGCATAGCCGATGGCGATGCCGCCGATGATGTTGATGGCGGTGATGAGAAGGCCGGCAATGGCGTCGCCGCGGACGAATTTCGAGGCACCGTCCATGGAACCGAAGAAGGCCGATTCCTCTTCCAGTTCGCGGCGGCGGTGCTGCGCCTCCTTCTCGTCGATCATGCCGGCGGAGAGGTCGGCGTCGATCGACATCTGCTTGCCGGGGATGGCGTCGAGGGTGAAGCGCGCGCCGACCTCGGCGATACGCGTCGAGCCCTTGGTGATGACGATGAAATTCACCACGATGAGGATGAGGAAGACGATGAGGCCGATGACGAAATCGCCGGCCATGACAAGCTGCGAAAAGCCGCCGATCACGTAGCCCGCCGCGTTCGTCCCCTCGTTGCCGTGCGAGAGGATCACCCGCGTCGTGGCGACGTTGAGCGAGAGCCTCAGCATGGTGACGACCAGAAGCACGGTCGGGAAGGAGGAGAAGTCGAGCGGCCGCTGGATCCACAGCGCCACCATCAGGACAAGAACCGATACCGCGATGGAAAAGGCCAGCCCGATATCGATCAGGAAGGGCGGGATCGGCAGGAACAGGACCGACAGGATGGTGACGATGCCGAGCGCGAAGCCGACGTCGCGGCCGTGCTTCCTGATCTCGGTCGTCGAACTGGTCTCGGTAATGGCCATGCGCTGCCCGGTTCTCAAGCGAAGCCGGCCGCACGGGCCGCCGCTGGCTGGAAACTAGCGAGCGAAGCTTGCGCGAGGGTGAGGCTATAATTCCCGACTGGTCAGTCGCGGGAGATCAGCGTGGCCTGTTCAGCTTCCCAGATGGCTTTGAAACGCTCGACCAAAGCAGCAAAAAGTCGAGGCGGCAGGAAGCCGTAATCGTAACGGTCGCGTGCGCCGGGGATCGGTCGCAGATCGTATCCCGGCCAGATGAAGCGATTGCCTTCGTCGAGGATGATCCAGGAGCGTTCGGCATCGAGTCCGAGATGTTGCTTGACTGGGGTGGGTATTTCCATGACCGAGGCGGGTTTCGACGGTGGAGCATGCGTGATCGGGACCACCGTCACCATCATGCCGTGTTCCGTGTGGTCGGCAGCCAATACGATGACGCACGGACGGTCCTTGCGGCCCTCCTCCAGGCCGGCGTGATGTTCATGGTGCCACAGATATGCGTAGGAGATGACCAGTCCTCGCTGTGGCGCCGGAAAGGGCATGCCTACTTGTCATCCAGAAGTGCGTTCAGGTGGTCATGTTCCGGCGACATACGGCCGGAAGCGATCGCATCGATCTCCTCTTTGGAGAGAGCAGCCGTGGCGAAGGATTGCTGCGCCATCGCCTTGAACCGCTGTAAATCCTCGAACTCGATGGCGGAGACGAAATAGCCGGTAGCCCTGCCATGGCTCGTCACCGCTACCGGCTCGCGCTGAACGATCTCCCGATACAGTCCGAAATTGCGGGCGAATTCGCTTGCTGGAACCTGACGCATGGTGAACTCCTACGGAATACGCGTAATATACGCAAATTACGTAATTATGCAAACCCGCCCTGTCAGGCGCTTTCAAAACCCGTTCTGGATGCGCTGGAAGACGACGTTGGAGAAGGAGGATATCTGGGCACCGACGAAGGGACCGGTGATGGCCGTCACGACGAGGATGGCAACGATCTTGGGGACGAAGGTGAGCGTGATTTCCTGAACCTGCGTCAGCGCCTGGACGAGCGCGATGCCGACGCCGACCACCATCGCCACCAGCACCGCCGGGCCGGAGGCGAGCAGCACGGTCCAGATCGCGTATTGCACGATATCGAGCGCGTCTGCTTCGTTCATGGCATTTTGCCTTCGCCGCTACTGTATCACCACGCCGCTCTGCATGGTCACTTCCTGACCGTTCTGGAGGATCGCCACCAGCCCGTCCGTGGTGAGACGAACGGAGGAGACGGTGCCGGTGGTGTTGCCGTCGGCGGAGGTGATGCTGTGGCCGATGATGTTGCCGGCCTGCGCCAGCGCCGAGGTTTGCAGAAGCTGGTCGAGCTTCGAATTCGTCTGCACGGTTTGCGCGACCTGGGAGAAAGTCGCCAGCTGTGCGACATATTCCGTCGAATCCATCGGCTTGGTCGGATCCTGGTTCTTCATCTCGGCGATGAGCAGCTTCAGGAAGGACTGGTAGTCGATGTTCGGGGCGGCCGCCTGCGCGGTGGTACCCGTCCCGGTACCGTTGGTCCCGGTCACTGGAGGAACAGACATCAGGCGATCTCCCGCAATTCGTCTTGATAGGCCGGCGTCATCCTTCCGCCGGAAAGGATTTCGTCCTCCAGGCCATACAGCCCGCGGATGGTCTTCAGCGCGTCGTAGACATGGCCCTCGCCGACCAGCCGGTCGACATGCTTCAGCGAGGACAGGATATGCTCGTTGCGGAAGCTGTCGAGAAGCAGCGGCAGCGATTGGCGGAACATCTCGCGTCCCTGCTCCGCATTACCGGGGTTCATCAGCATGATCTGCAGGATGAAATAGAGCTGCCGGAGTGGCGTCGATGCCTGCTCCGGCTGGAGGACATGGCTTTCGAGCAGGAACTGCGTCTCGTTGAGCAACTCGACCGTCGTCTTACGGTCGACCCGGACGACCGCGCCGTTGATATAGATCTTCTCGTTGGCCTTCAGCGATATTTTCAGCGTGTTCTTCATTGTATGCCGTCGCGGATGATCTGCGATACCTCGATGAGACCCTCGAAATTCTCCGATTGGCCCTGCCGCACCGCTTCGCCCTCGCGCAGCAGCCAAAGCCCGATCGAGATCAGATTGGCGCGCAGCTCCACCGGAAGCTCGTTTTCGGAACTGCCGAGGTCCTCCATGAAGGAAGTCCAGATGCGGTTCATGAAGTGGATGGCCTCGACCGCCTGCGGCGAGCCGCCGCCATTGTCCTTCGCCGTCGAAAGCAGATCGATGGACCGGCTCAGGAGCTGGCGCTCGCGATCCTTTGCATCGGCGATCGAGTCGGTCTGAATCTCGGCATACGAAAATTGGTACATGGTGGTTCCGTTACGTTTCGCCTGAGGTTGCGGTTCACTTTAGGAAATTGACGAGGCTGAGTTGCTGGATGCGCGCGGTCAGTGCGTAGGACGTCTCGATCTGGCCGAGCAGCGAGGTGATCTTGGTGGAAGCCTCGTAGGGGTCGACGCCTTCGAGGTCCTGGAGATTGCGCTGGAACAGGTCGACCTGCGACTTGATGCGGTCGGTGGCGCTCGAGACCTTGTTTTGGATCAGGCCGAGCTTTGCCTGCTGGGAAGCGGAATCGGTGAGCGAATCCGTTATCAGGCCGGACGCCTTGTCGATCAGCGCGTCGCGGGCGCCCTCGCTCAGATTGCCCTGCATGAAGTTCGATACCATGGCGGCGGCGAGCATGAATTTCTTGGTGCCGACGGAATTGGCGCTGACCGAGGTATCGGCCGTCTCGTTGAGCGAGATGCGGCTGGTGATGGGCTGGTCCGTGGCATTCGACCAGTTGGCCTTCCATGCCGGGTCGGTGGTCTGGTCCGAGACCAGCTGGTCGATGAAATCGCTCATGTCCGAGGCGCTGATGTTTGCAGCCGCCGGGTCGCTCGGCGGAAAGCCGAAACGGGTCTGGAAGGCATCGTTCAGTGCCTGGTTCGCCGCCGAGCCGGCCGCGCCGGCATCGTTGATCGGCTGGACGTCCGTATTGATGCCGGCAAACAGGTATTCGCCGTTGACGCTGGTGTTGAGGATGGAAGTGACGGAACTCAGCGCCGTCTGGGCCGCGCTCTGCGTCACGGTCGAGGCCACGCCGCTGCCCTTGTCGGCGGTCAGGGCGGACAGGAATGTCTGGGTGAGGTCGTTCATCTGGCCGAGCGCGTCCTGCGTGGCCGTCAGGCGGGTGGAGATGAGATTGTTGGAATCGACCAGCCCGTTCAGCCGGTCGACGTCGCGCGACAGAGATACTGCCTGGCCGGTGCGCGAGCCGAGTGTCACGCCGGGATCGGCGAGCTTGCCGGTGGTCACCTCCGTCTGCGCCTTGGCCAGATCCTGCTGCATCGACAGGACCTGATAGCGCATCGCGTTCGATACGGCCTGCGAGGATATGAAGGTCGTCTTCATCTCAATGTATCGCGTTCAGGAGGGCGGAGAGCATGTTGTCCACCGTCGAGATCATGCGCGCCGAGGCCTGGTACGAGTGCTCCAGGTCGAGCATCATCGACATCTCCTCGTCGATGTTGACGCCGGTCGAGTTGGAAAGCGCCTGCTGGGTGCGCGTCATCAGCGCGTTCTTGTTGTCTGCGGCGTCCGAGGCGTCCTTGCGCGCGGCCTCGAACGAACTGACGGCGTTGGTGGAATAAGTCATCACGCTGGCGTTGGAACCGGCGCCGGCGGCCGGATCGAAGGCGATCGGCTTGTCGAGATTTTGCGAATAGCGGATGAGCAGGTCCGAGAAAGAGGCGTTGCCGTCCGGGTTGGCGACGTAGCCCGGCCCGCCACCGCCGCCGTCGCGCAGCACCGAAGCGCTGCCGCTGGCCGTCGAATCCATTGCCGGATTGATCGAGATGAGGCCGGCCAGCCCCGGCGCCAGCGTGCCGTCGGCCGGCATCGCCGGCGCGCCGGGCCAGGTGAAGAGGCCGGGCGTCTTGCCCGCCGTCGCGGTCGGGTCGCTCGGATCGGTCTCGGCGAAGGCGCTGATGAGGCCGCGCGCGATCTCGTCGAGCTGGCTCTGCATGGTCGTCGCCGTGCTGTCGCGCAACTGCACCATCGCGGCCAGACGGCCGGACGCCGTCGTATTGCCGCCCGTGCCGGAGGTGAGCGGCACGCCGTCGACCTTGATGGCGTTTCCGACCGTCGTTGCCGAATAGCCGGCGGTCGGATCGAACGTCACCGTGCGCGGCACCGTCTCGTAGAGCGTGGCGCCGTCCGACGTCACCAGCATCATGTCGCCATTGTCGCGCTTGATGGACGAGATCGAGACGTATTGGGATATCTGCTTGAGGAGCCCGTCGCGCTGGTCCTCGGCATCGGTCACGTCCGCGCCGGTCTGATTGCCGGCGACGATGGTGCGGTTGGCCTGGTCGAAGCTCTTGAGCAGATTGTTGAGGTCGGAGACGGCCTGCGAGATCTGGTTGTCCATGTCCGTCCGGAAGGACTGGATCGCGTTGGTGCCGTCGTTCAGGTTGCGCACGAGCTGGCGCGCGGATTCGACGGTGTTCTCGCCGAGGCTGGTGTTGGAGGGGGTCGCCGAATAGAGGTTGAGCGCCTGCTGGAAATCACCGAGCGCGGAAGCCGCGGAGTCCGCATTGTCGACGCCGTTCACCGCCTGACCGAGATTCTGCATCCCGTTGAGGAGCGTATTCTGGCCCTCGTAAGTGGAAAGCGCCTTCAGATTGCTGCGGAAGAGCACGTCGTTGGTGGTGCGCTGGATATTGACGACGGTGGCGCCGGGCGCGGTGCTGACGATGGTCGCCGAACGCCGCGCATAGTCGGGGTTCCCCGAATTCGTGATATTCTGGGAGACGACCGTCGTCTGGCGCGTCGTGTTGAAGAGCGCCGACTGGGCGATGTTGAGGGCGGTTGTCAGCGACATCCCGGTTGTTTCCCGCCGGCTCTATTCGGCCTAGCGCGCGAGGTTGACGAGCACGTCCATGAGGTCCGAGCCGGTCTGGAACACTTTGGAATTCGCCGTGTAGGTGCGCTGCGATTCGATCATGTCGGTCAGTTCCTGGGCGATGTCGACATTCGAGTTTTCAAGGGCGCCGGACTTGACCGTTCCAGCCTTGCCCTCGCCGGGGAAGCCCACCGTCGGATTGCCGGAATCGGCTGTCGCGGCGAAGACGTTGCCGGCCATCACCTTCAGATTATCGGGGCTTTCGACGGTTGCGAGAGGGATGCGATAGAGCGGCTGCAGCGAACCGTCGTCATATTGAGCGTAGACCGTCCCGTCATTGGCGATCTGGACGTTCTGGATCGCGCTCGGCGGGTTGCCGTTCACTTTTGCGTCGTAGACGCTGTAGCCGGTGCCGAACTGGGTCGACTGGGAAAGGTCAAGCGTGACGGTGCCGCCATTGGGGACGGGCACGTCGATGGTAGAGGCGCTGGCGGTTGCAAGTTGATTGGTCGTGGGGTCGAAGGTCAGCGTTTGGGTCGCAAGCGGTGGCGAGCCGGCCGCGCCATAGGGAAAGCCTGATCCCGGCGTTGCCTTTGACTGGTCGTAGACGGCCACTTCCCACGTGTCGGCGCCGGTCTTGGTGAAATAGACGTCGAGCAGTTGCTTGGAGCCCGCATTGTCGTAGGCGACGAGCGAGGACTTGGCGGTATAGGTGGCTGTGGTGGCATTGGCGGACGGCAGGTCCGCCGCCGCGACGATGTCCGCGTCCTTTGGGAAGTTGGCGTAGAAATCGCCGGCCGAAGACGGCGTGGCGGTCAGGCCTGTCTGGGAAATCGTCACCGGCACCAGCCCGGCGAAGCCGTTGGCGGTCACGGCCGGTGTTCCATTGGCGAAGCTATAGCCCAGAAGCGTGAAGCCGGCGGCGTTGACCAGATGGCCCTGGTCGTCCGGCACGAAGTTTCCGGCCCGCGTCATATAGGGCGTACCATTGGTGTCAGCGACGATGAAGAAGCCGTCGCCATTGATCGCCAGGTCGGTCGGCGAGGTCGTGTATTGGGGGATGCCGGCTTCCGAGATGGCATACCTTGTCGTGGTGGTCACGCCGCCGGAATTGTAGTTGCCGGTCGAACCGGGAATGACCAGAGTGGAAAATTGCGTGCTGGCGCGCTTGTATCCGGCAGTGCCGGAGTTGGCGATATTGTCGGCGGTGGCTGACAACCGGTTGGCCTGCGCGTTCATGCCGGAAACGCCGGTGCGCATCATGCCGTACAAACTCATGGCGTGGTCTCCTCGGTCTCATACCTTGGGGTTCTGATACCCTTGGGGAGGAGCGTAACGCCGCTGACTTGCGCGAGGCTGTTGTCCGTGCCCCGGCGGGCGCATCAGTCGATCAGCCGATAGCCGAGGAAGCGTTTGGAATCGATGGGATCGAAGCCGAGCCGCTCGCGCAGCTTCTTGCGCAGCTTGCTGATATGGCTCTCCACGACGTTCTCCTCGACCTCTTCGTCGAAGATGCCGTAGATGGCGTTGAAGACCTGGGTCTTGGTCACGCGCCGGCCGCGGTTGGAGGCCAGGAATTCAAGGATGCGGCGCTCGCGGCGCGGCAGCGGGAAAGGCGCGCCGCCGATCTCAGGATCGCGCCCGTCCATGAAGATGCACATGTCGCCGATCTGGGTATGGCTCGCCTCTTTCTGCACGCGGCGGCGGATGGCGGAGATGCGCGCCAGGATTTCACGGATGTGGACCGGCTTGCGGATGACGTCGTCGACGCCTGATTCGAACCAGTGGAGAGTGCTTTCGAGAGAGTGCTGTTCGCTGAGCGCGATCACCGGGGCGTTGGTGCGGCCGCGAATCATGCTCGGCGAGACCAGGCTTTCCTCGCACTCACCGATCAGGACGGCGCGTACCGATTCCAGGTCTTCATCGGCCGCACTCGATACCCATTCGCCGAATTCATCCGACCGGAAGCCGGCGCTTGCCACGCCTTCTCGGTCGAAAAGTGAATGATATCCGTCTTTTACGAGATCTCGCTCGTCAACGATCACGATCATCGGCCCGCCTCCGAATCAATATTTCCATAGCCCGGCGCAAGAGGTAGCGGTCGCCGGCGATGCCGGACACCCGTCATTTCTTGCGAGTCATTTCTTGGGAATCATCCAGCCCGCCAGGCTGTGCGACGCGACTCCCCAAACCCGGCATGAACGCTAGAGGATGGTCCTTAACGGGACGTTAACCATAATTGCGGGCTTCGCGAGCGGGCGCGTGTGGGCAATCACGGGTTGCAGAACTGTCTGGCATTCGGAGTCCATTTGCCGAAGCCGGTAGCGACCATGTTGGCGATGACCCGGCAGACATAGAATTTCTGCGCGGGATCGTTGTCAGGGCCGGCGTGATAGCGGGCGACGGCCATCGACCAGCTTATGTGCCGTTTCTTCAGCTGGACGAGAAAGCGGGCGGCGTAATCGACATTGAGGTGGGGATCGAACATTTCGGATATGCTGGCGAAGTGGCTGCCGTGATAATACTGGTTGATCTGCATGCAGCCGAGGTCGATCAGTTTGGCGCCACGGCTTTTGGCGTCGGCAAAGACGCGCAGCGCCTCGGCCCGGCTCGACGGGAACACCGCCTTGCCGTCGATGTTCATGGCGTTCGGCTGAAGGCTGCCTTTCTTTCCGGTCTCGGTAAGGCCGACGGCATAGAGGATGCCGACCGGGACGCCGTATTCGGAAGACGCGCGCAGAATCTCGGTCTCGCAGGGATTGACCGCGGCCGATGCGCCGAACGTGCCGAAGCTAGATAAAAACGCCGCGCCGAGACAGACGATCAGCCGTCTCGCGAACCATGCCGATGCCGCGTTCCGATCCGTTTTCATAGCTGCCTTCCGAGCCTTGCCGATGTCCGCTGCCGCCCGATTGCCCGGACATGGAGAAGGGCGAGCCGCCCTGATTGGCGAACCCGCCGGCCGAGCCGTCGCGCCCGGTTGCCTGACCCTGGGCCTGACCTTGCCCTTGTTGGGGCTGACCCTGGGACTGGGCCTGCATCTGTGCCGACGCCTGGCGCACGGTCACCTTGTCGACCTGGAAGCCAAGCGATTGCAGAGACTTGACGATTTCGGAACTGTCGTTGGAGAGGCGGCGGTGTGCTTCCGGGGTCTCGACCTGGATGTCGATTGAAAGGCCGCTTCCGGCATATTTCAGATTGGCCGTGACGGAGCCGAGTTCGACCGGCCGCAACTGGATGCTGAGCGATTGGACGGGAAGCGCGCTGGCCGGCGTTCCAGCCGCAAGCGCGGCGGCGACGCTCGCCGCATAGCGGGAAAGGACCCCGCCTTGCTGGAGCGCGCCTGCGAAGGATGCCGCGTCGCCGGAGGACGGAACCATCTGCGCCGTCGGCAATGGGGGTGCGGCCACATCGCCTTTGGCGCCGGCCGCTATCTGGCCGGCGTTCTGCGCCCCCTTGTCCGGCTGGCCGTTGCCGCCATCTCCCTTTCCATCCGTGTTGGCGTCGGCATTGCCGGAGCCCTGGCCGGCGGTAGCCTGCGGGATTTGCGACATGGCGGGTTTGGCATCCGGCGCCGATGTGGAAGCCGCACCACCTGCTCCTTGCTGGGAGCCGGCGGGGCCGGCCTCTTGCTGCGATGCGGCGACCTTGGCCATGAAGGCGGTGGAAATGCCGTCGGGCGCTGCCTTTTCGGCATCGGCTGCCGTAGCGGCAACGACCGAGACGCCCTTCGGCGTTGGGTCGGTGCCGGCCGGATTTGCCTGCATGGGTGCCGCCGTTCCCGTTCCGCTGTCATTGCCCGCCGCCGCCGGTTGTGCCGGTATAACTGGCATCGCGAGAGCGGTTGCCGGCCGGCCGGTCCCGCTCGCCTCGGCGAGTGAGACTGCCTGGGCGGTACCGGTGGCCGGCGCGGTGGCATTGGTGCCGCCCGCCGGCGCGCTGTCGGCGGCGGTTCCTTGTGCAGCTGTGGCCGTCGGAACCGAATCGGCCCATTGCTGGGCCAGCGTCCGCTCCGCTTTCATGTGAGGAGGCAGGGCGGCGCTGTCGGCATCGTCCTTGTCCTTTTTCCTGTCCTCGTCACCGGCTTTATCCCGGCCGGCCTTCCCGAGCGCGGGCTGCGCGGCCTTGTCGTCGTTGTGGGGAGCGGTCTTATGGGCGCCGTCGCCATTGTCCGTCGCCTCGGCCTTGGTGCCCTCGTCCGGTTTCCGCCCGGCCTGCGCGGGCGCTTTCGGCTTCTCGTGCAAGGCGTGGGAGAAGCGGTCGTCGGCCGCCGGGTGTGCATTGCGAACGGCCGATGTGCCGGCAATGGCGAAGCCCGGCTGGATTGCGATGCCCGGCATCATTCGGTCTCCTTGAGCAGTTCGTCTATGGCGGCGAGTTTCTGTCGTGTGTCGGTCACGATCTTCCGGGAGGCTTCCATCGTGGCCGCATCAGGTTCGGCGGGCGGGGCTGCCGTCTTGGCGGCGGGGTCGGTTGGCATGTCCTGAAGGGACGACGCGGCCTTGGGCTGCGTGTTGTCGGCGTCCTCGTCCTTCGCAGGCGTGACCGGCGCGTTCGGGACGGCGATCACCTTCTCGGAAACAGCGCGCGCCGCGTCGAGCAGAAGCTGGTCGCCCTCGCTCAGCCGGCTGCGGTCGATCGCCGCCAACTGCGTCGCCACCGCGCCGACCGATCCGGACGCGACGGAGGCGATGCTGGAATAGAGCAGTACGCGCGGATCGGTCGCTTCCGAGCCCGGATCGTCGCGGATTTCGGCCATCCGCGCCGCGAAGGCCGTCAGGTCCGCCAGGCCGTCGATCGCGCTTTTGCGGGCGAGGCGCAGATAGATGAATTTGCGCCGGTCGGCATCCATTTCGTTCAGCGTCGCGGCCACCTTGTCGAGGTCGATCCCGTCATGCATGTCGACTACGCCGATGACGAAGGCGTCCGCGAACTGGCTAGCATAGGGCGAGTGCAGGAAGCGGCGGACATATTGCTCCGAATAGTCGAGGAAGAGATCGGCGTCCCGCATCTTCAGCGCGATCATGATGGAACGGCGAAGTGCTGCTTCCTCCACCAGCGATCCGGGCCCGAGCAGGCGGGCTTCGTCGAACAATTTGAGCGCTGCGGCGGAATCCTCGGCCGCCACGACCGATCCCTTGATGAGCGCCAGATAGGCTCTCAGTCCGATCGGCTGCGTCAGCGGATCGACGTCGTGCAGCGCCTTTTCAGCTTCCGCGGGCCGGCCACGCACATAGCCCAGGATGCCGGAGCCGAGTGCGGCGCGCGGCGGCTTCAGATCAAGGCGCGAGACGACGGTCTCGATCGTGGAGGGATTGCCGCCCGAAATCGCGTAGACAAGAAGCGCATCGAAATTGCGCCGGTCCTCGAAACCCTCCGGCGATGTCGCGAGGAGCTTCGCGTCGATCATCTCCAGGAGCTTGCGCTGCATGGGAAGGGCGGCTTCGTCGCCGCCGGCGATCCGGTCCTGAACCAGTTCGAGCGAGCGCACCATCTGGTAGGGTTCGAGGTCGAACCTTTCCCGCGCCTCGGCGCGGCCCAGCAAGGGCAGGGCGGCGAGCATCGCCACGGCAAGCCTTCCCCGATACGCGCCCGCCCGCCACACTATCTGGTCTCCAGCAGGATCTCGATGCGGCGGTTTGCGTCCGCATAGGGGTCGTCCTTGATCTTCAGCTTGCGGTCGGCGAAACCGGCCACTTCCATGACGCGCTTCTCGTCCAGCCCGGCACGCACGAGCATGTAATAGGCGGTCTGGGCGCGCGCGGTGGAAAGCCGCCAATTGTCGTAGGTGTCGCTCTTGAAGGGGCGTCCGTCGGTGTGGCCGTCGATACGGATCCTGCCCTTGTGCGTGCTCAGGATCTTCGAGATCTTCTCCATGGCGAGTACGGTATCCCGGTTGGGGACCGCGGAGCCGATCTCGAACATGCCGAAATTCGACTGGTCGCTCACCGAGATGAGGACGCCGTTCTCCGTCTCCGCCACTGTCAGGCCCTTGTAGATCGGGTCGTTGCTGCCGAAGCTGCCCGCAAGCTCGCTGCGAATGTCGGCGGCGAGCTTGTCGTTTGCCGTTTTTGCCGCCGCGCCGGTCGTCTTTTCCAGCTTCTCCGCTTCCCCGGCCGCCGGCTTCAGTTCGGCGATCTTCGTGCCCGCCGCGGCGGAGCCCGGCTGTGTCGCCGGGCCGGTCTGCGCGGTCTCTCTTTCGACAGCCGTCTTTTGTGCCGTTTCGGCGTTCCCAGGCCTGATCGCTTCCGCGTGCCCGGCCTTGGCCTCGGTCCCTACCTTGGCGACGGCCTGGGCGGCGGCGGTCATCTTGCTGGCCGTTTCCAGGCCCTTCTTCTCGCCCTCCGCCGCGCCGCCGGTTCGCACGCCTTTTTCGGCTGCGCCGGAATGGGCCGTTTCGGCGCTTTTCTTCGGCGCGTCGACCTGTTCGGACCAGAAGTTCGGCGCAAACGGGTCGCGATAGGTCTGCCCGCCCGATGCGCCGGTGGCCGGGCCGGAATCCTGTGCGCCGCCGTCGCCCTTGGTGCTGGTGTTCTGGAGCGTGCCGGTCTCGCCGGCGATCTCGGCAAGCATCGAATAGGGGTCGGCAAACAGGTTCTTGTCCGAATGCCTGCGCGTGTCGCTTTCGTCGAGCGAGTTCTGCCGCTTGGATGGTCCGGTGAGGGCATCGCGGGAAGAAGCGGGCTTGTCGGTCTCGCGCGTATCCTTCCTGGATGCAGTCTCCTCCGGATCACCCGGTGTCTTGGTCGGATCGTCGAGGCCCTTGCGCGACGTGTTGCGGTCGATGAGCTTGACCGGGTTGAAATAGCTGGCGAGCGCCGCCCTGGTCTGTTCGTTGGCGGCGTTGATCAGCCACATGACCAGGAAGAAGCACATCATCGCCGTCATGAAGTCGGCAAAGGCGATCTTCCAGACGCCGCCATGATGGCCCTCGTCCTCGTCGTAGCCGCCACGGCGGACGATGATGATCTCCTGGTGCTTAAGCTCCTCGGCAGTATCGAGGCTCATCCGAGAACCTCATGCATGGCGCCTTGCCATTCCGTCAGGCGCGTCTCGATAAGGCTGCCGTTCACGTCGGCCGTCAGGTCGACGCCGTCCGTCTCGATGTGGCGCAGGTGCTTCGACTTCTCGCCCATCTTCCCTGCAAGCGCGGAAAACAGCGACAACGGACCCGAAACCCGGATCGTCACCGCGTCGGCGTCTTCCAGCGCCTCGCCGATCGCGCCGGCCAGTTCGGCGATGCTGCGGTTCAGCACCTCCCGGCTTACGATCGGGCCGAGGATGCGCGCGACCGTGCCGGTGACGCTTTCGGCGACACGCGCCTCGATCTCGCGGAGACCCGCTTCGACCCTGGCGCCGGCTTCCTCGCCGTGGCGCCGCTCTATTTCGGCGATCTCGACGGCATGGGCCTCGCGCAGGGCGGAGAGCGCCGCCTCATGCTCGGCCGCAAGCCTCTCCGATACCGCCTCTTCGGTCCGCATGCGCTCTTCTGCCAGCAGCGTCTCCATGTCGGGCCGGAGAGCTTCGGGCTTCGCCGGCGCTCGGTCCCTGGGCGTCGCGGCGGGTGGAGGTTGCGGTGGCCGCTTGCCGAAATCCGCCAGCATGTCCGCAAGCGCGTAGGCGGCCATCAGACCGCCTCCTGATGCGCCCATTTGCGCAGGATATGAGCGGTCCGCTCCTCGTTGAGGTCAATCATCCGCGCCAGCCGTTCCTGCGGCGCGGGCCTGAGCTTCTGGCGCAATTCGTCGATCGGATTGGGTGGCGGGATGCCCGGACCGGTAAGCGCGCCGGCGGCGATCTGGGTCTCTTGGCCGCCTGAGGGAAGCGACCGCTGCACCTCCTCGAAGCTCTGGCGCGCGCCGGCAGCCGGCCTGCCGAGGGCGGCGGCAAGCGGCTTCAGGCCGAACCACGTCACCAGGAAGGCGACCAGCACGAAAGCCGCCGCGTTGATAAGCGAGAAGACATGCTGGCCGAGGCGGTCCATGATGCCCGGGGCTTCGGCCGGCGCGCCGTCCAGCCCGTCGACGAATTCGACGGCGGCGATATCGATATTGTCGCCGCGCTTGTCGTCGATGCCGGTGGCGGAGGCGACGACCTTCTTGATCTCGGCGACGCGGGCGTTGATCGCGGCGTCCGTGGCGTCCTTGCCGAGGATGTCGAGCAGGCGCTGGCGGTTGACAACGACGGCGATGGACAGTTTCGAGATCGAGAAGCCGTCGCTCTTGGTGGCGATTTTCTTGGAGTTGATCTCGTAATTGGTCGTCTCTTCCCTGCGGTCGCGGCTTTCGATCGATTTCGGGCCTTCGGTCGCCGCCGCCGGCTGGTCGGTCGGCAGGTTTTGCTCCACGGAAACCGGCGCCGAGGCCTGCTGCCGATTCGAATTGTCATTGGTGCGCACCGTCTGCACGGAGCGCTCGACGCGCGAATTCGGGTCGAAGATGGTCTCCTCGATCTGCTTCTGGTCGGTGTTGACGACGGCCTTGACGCTGGCGCGGAAGTTTTCAGCGCCGAGATAGGGTGCCAGCGCCCGGTTGATGTTGCTCTCGATTTCGCTCTCGACCGTCTGCTCGACGCCGAAGGCATGATTGGCCGTGTTGCTGGCCGGATCATCGCCGGCGGCGAGCAGCGTGCCGTTGGTGTCCAGCACGGTGACCTTGTCGGCGTTCAGCTCCGGTACGGCGGCGGCGACGAGGAAGCGGATGGACATCGCGGTGCGGCGCGCGTCGATGCCCGACGTGCGGATCATCACCGAGGCGGTCGGCTGCTGCTCTTCGCGGCGGAAATTGGCACGCTCGGGCATGACGATGTGGACGCGGGCAGACTTGACGCCGTTGATCGACTGGATGGTGCGGGCGATCTCGCCTTCAAGCGCACGCACGCGGGTCACCTGCTGCATGAAGGAGGTGAGGCCGAGCGAGCCGACATTGTCGAACAATTCGTAGCCGGCATTGGCGCTGGTCGGCAGGCCCTTTTCGGCCAGAAGCATGCGCGCCTGTGAGGTCTTGCCGGCCGGCACCAGGATCGAGGTGCCCTTGGAATCGACGTCGAAGGAGATGCCCGCCTCGCCCAGAACGAGGCCGATCTGGTTCACGTCGGAACGCTCGAGCCCGACATAGAGCGTCTCGTAGGCGGGCTTGTTGAGGTAGTAGGAGGAGACGCCGATGGTCACCATGACCAGCACCGCGACGGCAGCGAGGATGGCGAGCCGCCTCGGTCCGAAACTCCGGAGGTTGTCGACGACGTTCTGGAGTTGTTCAGGCACCGGCACGAAGCTCCCGCAAATTACGCGGTGCCGAACCTAGCCGCCGAAGCTTGTGCGAAAATGAAATCGGGCCGCGCTTGCACGCGGCCCGCCCCGGCCCAGCTAGCTGGGCCCGTCCCCTTAAGTCGTGCTCTTAGCGGAAGAGCGAAAGGATCGACTGCGAGTTGGAGTTGGCGATCGACAGCGCCTGGATGCCGAGCTGCTGCTGGGTCTGGAGAGCCTGCAGCCGGGTCGATTCCTGGCTCATGTCGGCGTCGACCAGAGCGCCCACGCCACGATCCACCGCATCCATCAGGTTCTTGACGAAGTCGGTCTGCATGTCGATGCGGCTCTTGACCGAGCCGAGGTTGGCGGCGGCAGTCGTCACCTTGCCGGACATGGATTCCACCATGTCGGAATAGGATTTCAACTGGGCTGCCGAGGCGTTGGTGATGTCGATATCCATGATGCCGCCGCCGGTGGCCGAGCCAGCCGTGGCCGTTGCGGTCGTGATGCCGATCGTGGCAGTACCGGTAGTCGTACCGTCTGCCTTCATCGACGAGACGGCGCCGAGTGCGATGGACGAGGTTGCGCCCGTCGTATTCGAGGTCAGAACCAGCTTGCCGTCGTCCGTCTTCGACGCGGTGGCACCGGTCAATCCGGCATTCAAGCCGGCGACGAGGTCGTCCAGCGAAAAGCTCGCCGCATTGGCAACATTGATGTTGACGTTCTGCGCCGTGCCGCCGTCAACAGTAACCGCGACGGTCAATTTGCTGCCGTTGTCAAGATTGCCCGGGGTCCAGGCAAAGGCGGCATCGCTTGTCGCCGAGCCGGCGGTGCCGCCCTGGAGCAGGCCATTGGTCGTGCCGCTGGAGTCGAACAGCGAGACGCCGGTGATGTCGATGTCGATCGTGCTGATCGAGACCTGGTTGTCGGACGAGCGGTTGAAGGAAGAAACGACCGACTGGGTTGCCTTGTAGTTCGACGAGCTCGAATCGACGGAAAGCCAGTTGTTGCCGGAGAAGCTCGCCGAACTGGCATAGGTCTGCAACTGCTGCTGCAACTGGGAGATGTCAGACTGGATCTTCGACTTGTCGACGCCCGGCTGCGAGGCAGAGACGAGCTTGGTCTTGATCTGGTCGAGAACGTCCTTGACCGAGTCCATCGCCGTATAGGCGACGTCGACGGTGGCGGCGCCGAGGCCGAGCGCGTCCTGAACGGTCGAAAGCGCCTTGTTGTCGGAGCGCATGGTCGTCGCGATCGACCAGTAGGCGGCGTTGTCGCTCGCGGTGGCGACCTTGTAGCCGGTCGAAATGCGGTTTTCGGTCTGGTCCAAAGACTTGTTGGTCATCTGGAGGGTCTTGAGCGCCGTCATCGCCGACGCATTGGTCATGAGACTGGACATTAGAATCCGCCCTTTATGGATGCCTGGTTTTTTTGGAATACCGGGTCGGGCCGGTATGACGGAACGGCATCATGCCCATCGTCCTTTTCGCGGACGACCCGTCATGGAAGTCATGCTTCCTTATGCGCCGGAATTTCCTACCAAACAGATAATAGGGCGGCAGTTTTCACGTAAACGACCGCACCATGCTTCCCACAAGCAGGTTCCAGCCGTCGATCAGCACGAAGAACATGATCTTGAAGGGCAGGGAAATCACCGTCGGCGGCAGCATCATCATGCCCATCGACATAGTGATGGTGGCGACGACGAGGTCGATGACGAGGAAGGGCAACACGATCAGGAAGCCGATCTCGAAGCCGCGCCGGATTTCCGAGATCATGAAGGCGGGGATCAGGATGCGCAAATCGACCGCGTCACGCGATGCCACCGGCTCGCCGCGCTCGCGCGAGAGATCGGCGAAGAGGTCGTAATCCTTCGGCCGTACATTCCTCAGCATGAAGACGCGGAAGGGCTGGGAGATGCGCTGGAACGCCACTTCCTCGGTGATCTGGTTGTCCATCAGCGGTTTCACGCCTGTGCTCCAGGCCTGGTTGAAGGCCGGCGTCATCACGTAGAAGGTCATGAACAGCGCAAGCGACACGAGCACGATGTTGGCCGGCGTCGTCTGCAATCCCATGCCCGAGCGCAGGATCGAGAACGCTATGATGAAGCGGGTGAAGCTCGTCACCATGATGAGGATGCCGGGCGCGAGCGACAGCACCGTCAGCAGCCCGAAAAGCTGGACGATGGTGCCGGCATTGGTGCCGGTCATCTGGCCGGCGAGCGAGCCAAGATCGATCTGCTGGGCGTGCGCGATCGTGGCCGGCACGAAAAGCGCCGTCGCGGCAAGAAGAAGGGAGCGCGGGGTTCTCATTCGAAGAGAAGCGTGCGGATCAGGATATTCTTGACGCGTCCGTGGCTGCGGATGCGGGCGCGTTCCTCCAGGTCTTCCTTCAGGTGCTGGAAGCCGCTGGCGCCTTCGACCTGCGGCAGCTTCACCGTGCGCATGAAAGCGAGGAAGTCCTGATGGATCGTTTCGGCGACGGCCGTATCCGGGTTCCCGTCGAAGACCAGCGAAAGCTCCATGCGCACCCAGACGTCGCTCGGTGCGGCGAGGTTCGTGGTGATCGCCTCGATCGGCAGCACGCCGAGCTCGCCGGCCTCGGCCGCCGGCTTGCCGTCCTTCAGGGTCGCCGCCTTGTCGGTCGTCTTCACGTGCGCCTTGTCGATGCGCGTGGGGTGTTCCACCTTTTGCGTCCCGGCGTCGCGGGTATTGTTCAGATAGAAGCCGGAAAACCAGCCCATGCCGATCGCCGCCGCGGTCAGGACGAGGAGCACCGCAATCTGGATGACGAGCGACGGGCCGCTCTTCGCCGGGGCTTCCTGCTGTTCGATGACCGCCATGGCGCTACCTCAGATCGGGGACAGGCGGTCGACGAGCTGCTGGCCCCAGGAGGGCTGCTGGACGTCGCTCATACTGCCGCGCCCGCCATAGGAGATGCGCGCCTCGGCGATGCGCTCGTAGGAGATGGTGTTGCTGCCGTTGATGTCGGCGGGGCGGACGATGCCGGCGATGGTCAGCACGCGCAGTTCGTCGTTGACGCGCACTTCCTGCTGCCCGCTGATGACGAGGTTGCCGTTCGACAGGACCCTGGTCACGACGGCGGCGACGGAAAGCTTGATGTCCTCCGAGCGGGTGGTGTGGCCCTGGCCGTTGAACTGGCTGTCGCCGTTGGCGGAGAGGTTGCCGGACCCGGAGGATCCGTTGCCGGCGACGTTGAAGGCGCCGCTCAGGCCCCATGTGCGCTTGCCGGTGCGGCTGGTGTCGTTCTCGTTCTTGAGCTTGGCCTTGTCGTTGATGGAGATCAGCACCGTCAGGATGTCGCCGATCTTGAGCGCGCGGGGATCGGTGAAGAGCCGGCTCTGTCCGTCGTTCCACAGCGAGAAGCGCTTAACCGCCGGCGGCGGCGCTTCGGGATAGGCCTCGGCATATTGCGTCGCTGTGCCGAGCCCGGCGCCGACCGGCGACAGTTTCGGGGCGACGCCGATCTCGGGCGACATGCACGCCGAGAGGGTGGAACAGGCCGCTAGGAGGACGAGCAGGCGTTTCATGAGGGATCCGTTTTGCGGGCGGCGGCGGCCATGATGCGGGTGAGGTTGGCGCCGACTTTGGCGTCCATTTCGGCGAGGATGAGGCTCGACTGCTTCGGATCGAGCTTCATAAGGATGGCGGCGGCGAGGTCTGGCGGCATGTCGGCAAGCTGCGGCGCCGCGCCGTCCGGCTTCATCTTCGAATAGATCTCGACGACGCCGTCTGTCGCCTTGGCGACAAAATCGTCGCGGCGCTTCAGCCAATCCTCGTATTCGGCGCGCTTCTCCTCGAGGAGTTTGATGCGCTTGTCGATGTCGGCCTGGAGATCGACAAGCTGCTGGCGTTGCAGCGCATAGCGCCGGTCGCGCGCCGGATCCTGGATGTTGGTACAGAAGCGCTCGATCTCGTCGCCGGACGCGCTGGCCGGCAATGTCTCCGCCGGGCCGGCGAATGCGGGGAGGGCCGTGAGGCAGAGAAATGCAGTTGCGAACGCGGCGAGGCCGGATTTGCAGGCGGACGAAGGGCGAAGACAAGCCATCATCACTGCACCACCAGTTCGGCCTGTAGCGCGCCGGCCGACTTGATGCCCTGCAAAATGGCGATGATGTCGGTGGGCTTGGCGCCGATGCGGTTGAGGCCGGCGACCAGCGTCTGCAAATCGGGGCCGTCGAGCACCGCGACGCGGCCGCCCGGCTGCGTCGCTTCGATATTGGTGCTCGGCTCGACGGCGGTGACGCCCTTCGAGAAAGGCTCCGGCTGGACGACGCGCGGCTGCTCGGTCACGCGCACCGTCATGGTGCCGTGGCTGATGGCGACGCGCGATATCTTGACGTCCTGGCCGATGACGATGGTGCCGGTGCGCTCGTCGATCACCACGCGCGCCGGCGTCTCCGCCTCGACGGGCAAGTTTTCGAGTTCCGCGTAGAAGCGCGCGGTCGAGATGCGCGCCGGCTTGTCGATGAGGATGGTGCGCGAATCCTGCTCATGCGCGAGCAGCTTGCCGAACCGCCGCTTCGTGTAGGCGTTGATGGCGTCGGCGACCCTGACCGCGGTCGAGAAATCCGGATTGATGAGCTGCAGCGTCAGCTTCGGCGTCGAATTGAAGTCGGCGGTGACCTCGCGCTCGACAATGGCGCCGTTGGCGACGCGGCCGGCGGTCGGCACGCCCTGTGTCAGCGTTTCCGCCTGCCCTTGCGCGGCGAAGCCGGAGACGGAGACGGAGCCCTGCGCCACCGCGTAGATCTGGCCGTCGGCGGCCTTGAGCGGCGTCATGACGAGCGTGCCGCCGTTGAGCGAGGTGGAATCGCCGAGCGAGGAGACATTGACGTCTATGCGCGCTCCCGACTGCACGAAGGGCGGCAGGTTGGCCGTGACGATGACGGCCGCCACGTTCTTGGCGCGCGCCTGTCCGCCTTCGGTGGCGATGCCGAGATTTTCCAGCATGGCGCGGATGGATTGTTCGGTAAAGGGCGAGTTCCTGAGGCTGTCACCGGTTCCCTGCAGGCCGATGACGAGGCCATAGCCGATCAACTGGTTGTCGCGCGTGCTTTGCAGTTGGGCGATGTCCTTGATGCGCGCCACCACCCCGGCGTTGACGGCAGAAGGCAGGTAGCCGGCATCGCCCGCCCCGTCTCCGGCTCCTCCATTTCCGGACGAAGCCGAAGCGCGCATGTAGGGTACGCCGCCGTCGAGGTCCGCGGCGAATGCGGGTGCTGCGGCGAGCACCAGCGCGAGCGATACCGCCAGGAGCGCATCCCGCTTCATGACGCACCGACCCGGACGGTGCCGTCGGCCATGACGATGCCGGAGAAGACGCGGCCGCTATCGGTGTTGCGCACCTTGATGACGTCGCCGGCGGAGCCCGGCTCCAGCGTCACCGCGGTTGCCGTGATGACGAGGCCGTCGCCCGAGAAGAGCACGCGGACCGCCGCTCCCTGCTCGACCGTATAGGCGTCGCGTACGGCGCTGAGCGGGATGTAATGGCCCGGAAGCAGCGTCCGCCGCGTCAGCTTGCCATCCACCTGCCCGATGCGGGTGGCGACGGTCCTCAGATCACGGTTGTGGTTCGTAACCGTGACGATCTGGAGGTCGCCGGCAGATACTTCCTGGCCGGGATAGACGACATGCCGGGTCACCACCGCCACGTCTTCCGCGCGGGCGGGCAGGGCGAGCGCGGCGAGCGCCGCCAGGCTGCCTGCCAGGCGCAGAACGGCGATTTTCCGGCGAAGCGTCATGCCGCGTCAACCCATGTTCTTGGAGACGACCTGCGCCATCTCGTCGGCGGCCTGGATCACCTTCGAGTTCATCTCGTAGGCGCGCTGGGCGGAGATCATCTCGGTGATCTCCTTCACCGGATCGACGTTGGAGCTTTCGAGGTAGCCCTGCTCGATGGTGGCGAAGCCGACATCGCCCGGAACGCCGACGGTGGGGGTTCCGGAAGCGTCGGTCTCCTGGAAGAGGTTGCCGCCGAGCGGCTGCAGGCCCGCCTCGTTGACGAAATTGGCGAGCTGGAGCTGGCCGATATTCTGCAGTGCCGTCTGCCCGTCGATCTGGGCGAAGACCTGGCCGGTCTTGTTGACGATGATGTCGGTGGCGTCCTGCGGCACGGTGATGGCGGGGATGACCGGATTGCCGTCCATGGTCACCAACTGGCCGTCGGCATTGGTGTTGAAGGCGCCGTCGCGCGTATAAAGCGTTTGCCCGTCGGGCATCTGGACCTGGAACCAGCCACGGCCGGTCAGCGCCAGGTCGAACTTGTTGCCGGTGCTGGTCAGTTCGCCCTGGATGTGCAGGTTGCGGATCGCCGCCAGCTTGACGCCGAGGCCGATCGACGCCCCCTCCGGCACGATATTCTGGTTGGCGCGGTTGGGCACGCCGGCCAGCCGTTCGGTCTGGTAGAGAAGGTCCGTGAACTCGGCCCGCGCCCGCTTGTAGCCGGTCGTGTTGATGTTGGCGATGTTGTTGGCGATGACTTCCAGATTGGTCTGCTGGGCGTTCATGCCGGTCGCGGCGATTTCAAGCGCTCTCACTTCACTCTCCTCAGATCGACATGCGGCTGACGTCGAGATAGGCGGCGACGATCTTGTCGCGGATGGCGATCGCGGCGGAGAGGGTCTCCTGCGCGTTCATCACCGCATCGACGACCTCGCGCGTGTCGGCCTTGCCCTGCAAGGCGTCGATCGATACCGCCTGCGCGTGCTCGAGGCTGCCGACCGCGTTGCCGGCGGCGTTGGCCAGCGCGCTTTCGAAACTTTGCGCGACACCGCCGGTGGCGCCCGCCGCACCGGTGGTTGCGCCGGCCTGGCCGAGCGTGCCGCCGCCGATGCTGCCGACGAGGCTCAGGGGGTTGATCATGGTCAGCTCCGCATCAGGTCGATGGTCATGGAGATCAGGTCTCGCGCCTGCTTGATGACCTGCAGATTGGCTTCATAGCCGCGGTTCGCCTCGCGCATGTCGGCCATCTCGACCAGCACGTTGACGTTCGGCATCTTGACGTAGCCCTTGCCGTCGGCGGCGACGTTGCCGGGCTGGTATTCGACGGGGAAGGCCGAGGGGTCGCGCGCTATGTCGGCGACCTCGACGGTGGAGGTGCCGCTTGTGCGGTCGAGTTCGGCGGCGAATGTGATGGTCTTGCGACGGTAGGGATCGCTGCCTGCCACCCGGCCGGTCGATTGCGAATTGGCGAGGTTCTCCGAAACGACGCGCAGCCGCTCGGACTGGGCGGTCATGCCCGAAGCGGCGACCTTCATGGCGGCTGTCAAAGGATCCATGGCTCGACCTTCGTCAGGTTCCCTTCGTCGTCATCGTCATCATCTGGTGGAAAGCCCTGACGATGGCGGTGTTGAGTTCGAAGGAGCGGCGCACGTCGGCTGCCTTCAGCAATTCATCCTCGAGTTGCACGCTGTTGCCGGAGGGCACGAGTTCCGTGCGGTCGTCGTCCTGGCCAAGCGCGACCATCTCGGCGGAAGCCTTGTTCGCGCCGAAATGCCCCGGCTGCGTGGCCTTCATCGACACTTGTGTGTCGTCGAGCACGGCCGAGAAAGGCTTCACGTCGACGCCGTGGTAGCCGGGCGTGTTCACATTGGCGACGTTGCCGGCAATCACCGACTGGCGCACGGCAAGCCAGCGGGCCTGCTGCGCGGCAAGATCGAAGAGATTGACAGGCTGCATTCCGGAAATCCCACTTCGGACGAACCGGAAATTATCCGGCCAGTCTTGCGCGGGCCTTGCGCGGCCTATTTCCTGAGCGGCACCACGTCCTTGGCCGTCGTCACCAGCACCCATCCGCCATCGCGCTTCTCGATGGAAGCGACGCGGCTGTTATTGGGCAGCGGCGAGCCGACCTGGACGACCCAGATGCCGTCCGCGTCCTCGATCATCGCCCGGCCGTTGGCGACCTCGATCAAATTGAATTCGGGCTTTCCCGATGTGTCACCCGGAAAGGGCTGCTCCCGGTCGTCCGACGCAGGCTTTTTGGTTGCCGGATCGGGCACGGTCCCGGTCGGGAACATGTCGAGTGCGGCCTGGCTGGTCTCGGGCAGCTTCATCGGATCCCCTATCCGGGTCGGGCGGGAATTCGAGGAGCCTGAATGGGCGGCCTGCGGGTTGCCGCTGAAATGGTAGCCCTCGAGCTTGAATTTCTCGGGGTTCATGAAGATGTACCAGGGGAACAGCGCGCAGGTCAGGCCGAGCGCGATGCCAAGACCGGCGATGACCGTGTCGGAGGATATTTTCCGCGCTTTCGGCATGAGCTTCGGCTTTTCGGGAACCTTGCTGCGCAGCCGTTCCTTCCAGTCGGGCTTTCGAGGTGGAGGCGGATCGTAGCGCGGACCCGGCAGTTCGCCTTCCGGCGTCCTCAAATCGGCGAATTTCTTAGCCATCCACCCTGCCCTTCAGATGGCGCGCCAGGTCTCCGAAAGGATCGCGCGAGGGCCGGTCCCTGGGCGACTGGCCGAGCGCCTCGTAAAGCTGCGGCACCTGGCGCACGGCGATGTCGAGTTCGGCGTCGGCGCCCGGCTGGTAGGCGCCGAGAAGCCGGATGTCGCGCGTGTCCTCGAAGCGCGAGATCATGGCGCGAAGCCGCATGACGAGGCCCTTCTGGTCGTCCGTCCACGCCTTGCCGGCAAGCCGCGAGATGGAGGCGAGCGGGTTCACCGGCGGATAGCGCCCCTGTTCGGCGATGGCGCGGTCAAGCACCACATGGCCGTCGAGGATGCCGCGCACGCTGTCGGCAACCGGGTCGTTGTGGTCGTCGCCGTCCACCAGCACGGAGAGGATGGCGGTGATGGAACCGGCGCCCTCTACGCCCGGCCCGGCGCGTTCCAGGAGCTTGGGCAGGTCGGTGAAGACGGAAGCCGGATAGCCGCGCGCCACCGGCGGCTCGCCGGTGCCGGTCGCCACTTCGCGCAACGCATGCGCGAAGCGGGTGATGGAATCGAGGATTAGCAGCACCCTGTCGCCCGAAGCGCGGAACGTTTCGGCGATCCGCATCGCTGTTCCCGGCGCGTGCTTGCGCATCGTGGCGCTTTCGTCGCTGGTCGCCACCACAGCGACGGTCTTGGCCATGGCGCGCGGCCCGATCGTGTCCTCGAGGAATTCGCGCACCTCACGGCCGCGCTCGCCTACCAGCGCGACGACGACCGTATCGAAGGCGTCGGCGGCAGCCAGCATCGCAAGCAGGGTCGATTTGCCGACGCCGGAGCCGGCGAAGATTCCGAGCCGCTGGCCGTAGCAGAGCGGCGTGAAGATATCGATCACCCTGACACCGGTGACGAAGGGCGTGCCCACGCGCTGGCGGCCGAGCGCCGGCGGCGTCTTCAGCGTTTCGGCGCTGTGCCGTTCCCCGGCGATCAGCGGCCCCTTCTTGTCGATGGGCCGCCCGAGCGCGTCGACGGCGCGGCCGCGCCAGGACCGCGAGGGCGCGACATCGAACGGCCCACGATCGAAGACGGCGTCGCCGACGCCTGCGTCGGCCGCTATCTCGAACGGCGCCACGACGACGTCGCTGGCGTCGATCCGAACGATCTCGCCCATCCGCCTTCCGGCGCGCGAACGCAGTTCGACGACATCGCCGAGACGCGACGCGCCTGAAAGGCCGCGTGCACGGTAGTGAGTCGGCGAGACCTCGATGACACGACCGCCATGAGCGACGAGCGGCCGGCCGGTGACGAATTCGTTGAACGCACGCTCCAGCGCCGCGAGCGCGTCCGGCTGCGCGACGGGGAGGGAGGTCTCGACGCCTTCCATGTCAGGCCGAAATCATCAGTTGGAGCCGAGCGTCTTGATGGCGTCGTCCAGCGTCGCCTCGGATTTGCGCACCAGGGACGCGGTGTCCTCGAAGGTGCGCTGCACCATGATGAGCCGCGCCATCTCGCGCATGGGATCGACGTTCGACTGCTCCAGAAAGCCCTGCTCCACGCCGACCGTCGAATCGTCCACAACAGGTGTGGGCCGGCCGGTCGGGATGACGCCGGAATTGCCGAAGCGCTGGATGTTGGGGCCGGCGTCGAAGGTGAAGAGGCCGAGCGCGGCGACGAGCTTGCCGTCCTGCCGCAGCGTCCCGTCCTTGCCTGCGACCGGCGGGCCGTCGTTGGGGTTGAGCTGGATCGGCGCGCCGCCGGCGTCGAGCACGGCATAGCCCTCATGCGTGACCAGTTCACCGTTTGGGCTGGTGGTGAAGCGGCCGTCGCGCGTCATGACGGTGCCGGCCGGCGTGGCGATGCTGAACCAGGCGTCGCCCTGGACGGCGAAATCGTACGGGTCGCCGGTGCGGGTCAGTCCGCCTGCCTTGGCGGAGAGGAAATTCGTGCCGGACGAAGCGAAATCGACCGATTTGTCGCCGGTGCCGGTCACCACGTCCTCGAATTTTACGCCGGTGGCGCGGAAGCCCACGGTATTGGCGTTGGCGACGTTGTCGGCGATGGTATCGAGCCGCTTCTGCAACGCCATCTGCGCGGAGAGCGAAACATAGAGTCCGGTGGGGATACTCATCGGTCAAATCTTCAATTGCTGGATACTGAGCAGCAGATTGGTGGAGATACCCTGCGTCGTCGGCTGGCTGAACAATATAGCTGTCGGCGACGATTGCTGGGCGGCCGACGGGTTGTCGATGTCGTAGAGGCTGGTGAAGCGCTTGAGGAAATCGCCGAGCTTGGCGGGGTCCTGCAGATCCTTGATGTTGAGTTTGCTCTCGATCATCGAGGCCTGCTTGTCGATATCGAGCATGGCGGTCGAATCGGGGAGGCGAAGGGCCGTGCGCACCACCTTGGCCAGCGCCTTGTCGGCGAGGATGTCGTAGGCGGAGGTGATGCCGGGGGCCTTGCGCTGGAAATAGAGCGCAAGCTGCACGCCGGGATTCTGCGCGCCGGCCTCGTCCTCCATCGTCTGGCGCATGTAGCCGTCGACGGCGCCTTGCTCCGGCACGGAATAGGTGGTGGTGTCCGCGCCGTGCGTCGCGAAATCGAAGGCAGCGGCGAAGGCGGCGTAGTTCTTGTCGGTCTGCTGGTTGGCGAAGCTCGCCGGGTCGGAGACGCCGCCTTCCAGGATCTTGCGCATGAAAGTCTTGTCGCCGATCTTGGCATCCAGGCCGAAGGCCTTCATGGCGTAGGTGTAGACGATGTCGTTGTTCAGGAAATCATCGATCGATTTCACGTCGACGACCTGTTTCAGGTAGTCCTGGGTCTGCTGCTGCAAGACGGGATTATTGGCGGATACGCCGTTCTGGATGGCGGCCAGCGTGTAACGGTCGGTGACGCCGTTCTGTGCCGCGACATAGGAGGTCGCGCCGTCCTTGTCGGCGGCGAAATTGAACGCCGCGGCGAAGGCCTTGTAGCGCGGGTCGGTCAGCTGGTTCGCGAAGCTGTTGGGGTCGGATACGCCTTCGTTCAGGACCTTGACCATGAAGGCCTTGGCGTAGGACATGTCCTCCAGCCCGAAGGCCTTCATGGCGTAGTTGAAGAGCCTGGGATTGTTGACGAAGTCGTCTACCGTCTTCACCTTGCCGATATTGGCCAGATAATAATCGGTCTCGCGCTTGACCTGCGGCTCGTCCTCGACCCGCGTCGTCGTCAGAGCCATGTCGCGGGTCATCGACTGGTAGGCGGCATAGGTGCTGGTCACGTGCTTCTTGCCCTGCTTCCGGTTCGGCGCCATGGCACGTTAGATCGGCTTGCTTGCGTGAAACTGGCCCGTTTGCCGCTTCTTCTTTCAAGCTTCACACAAGGCACGACCTGTATCCCGGAGCCGGAAGCCGGATATCGGGAAGTGTTGTTGTGGGCATAATCATCGGGCTAGTCGTTACGGTCGGCTGTGTGCTGGGCGGCTTTATGGCGCTTGGCGGCCACGTCAACGTCCTTTTCCAGCCGTGGGAATTCGTCATCATTATCGGCGCAGCGCTCGGCTGCTTCCTGGTGGCCAACCCGTTCACGATCGTGAAGGACGCGGGCAAGGCGTCCCTCGAAGCCTTCCTGCAATCGGTGCCGAAGGAGCGGGACTATCTCGAAACACTCGGCGTCCTGCATTCGCTGATGCGCGAACTCAAGACCAAGACGCGCAACGAGGTCGAGGCCCATATCGACAACCCGACCGAATCGACGGTGTTCCAGGCCTACCCGCTCATTTTGAGGAACCACGAGCTGACGAATTTCATTTGCGATTATTGCCGGCTCATCATCATCGGCAATGCGCGGCCCTTCGAGATCGAGGCGCTGATGGACGAGGAAATCCACACCATCCGCCATGACGGGCTGAAATCCTACCATGCCATGATAGCGGTCGCGGACGGCTTGCCGGCGCTCGGCATCTGCGCGGCGGTGCTCGGCGTCATCAAGGCGATGGGCGCGCTCGACCAGTCGCCGGAGATTCTCGGTGAACTGATCGGGTCGGCGCTTGTCGGCACGTTTGCCGGCATCTTCCTTTCCTACGCGGTGGTCGGTCCGGTCGCTGCCAAGATCAAGGCGGTGCGCGACAAGAACAACCGGCTCTACGTCGTCGTGAAGCAAACGCTGCTTGCTTATATGAACGGTTCGCTGCCGCAGGTGGCGCTGGAATTCGGGCGCAAGACGATCTCGGCGCATGATCGGCCGTCGATCGATTCCGTCGAGCAGAGCACGCTCAACCTGGGCGGCGTCGAACAGAAGAAGGCGGCGTAAGCCTATGCGCGGCGAGAAGCGGAGCGCCGTGTGACGATGGCTGAGGCGGCGACCCCTGCCGGAATGCAAAAGCTCATCGTCGAGAAGCTGGTCGGCGCGACCGGCGAGACCGACAAGGTGATGGGTGCTTCGCGGTCGCTGGCGATCCGCACCGTCCCGCTGATCGCCAAAAGCCTGAACGAGGGCCTGACCGAGCCGGTCGATTTCACGCTGAAATCGGTCGAGGTCGCCCGTATCGTCGACATAAGGCCGCCATTGGGCGGCCATCACGCGATGACGATCGCGCCGTCGACCATCTCGGCGGACGCGCTGCTGCTCCTCATCGACGCCGATGCGATCGCGCTCCTGGTGAGCGCGCTTTTCGGGGCCGATCCCGACATGCCCACCGTTCCGATCGAGCGCGACCTGTCGCCCACCGAAATGGCCGTGGTGAACATGGTGTTCCAGCAGATGGCCCTGGCGGTCAACGGAACCGGCGCCCGCTCGCTCGACATCCGCTTCCCGATCCCCCCGGCCATCACGGGCGCCGAGCTGCAGAAGCAGCTCCTGCGCGATGGGCCCGCGGCAAGGCTCGTCTTCGAGGTGTCGACGCCGACCGGCAAGGGCAGGATCGAGCTGTTCATGCCGCATCGCGTGCTTCTGTCGCATCGCGCCGACGGCAACGGGGGTGACAGGGCGACAGCCGCCAAATGGGGCGCGCATTTCAGCGAGGAGATCATGCGCTCGACGGTCAGGCTCGATGCCGCGATCCCGATGGCGCCGATGACGCTTGGCGCCCTCGCGGCCCTCCAGCCCGGCCAGATCCTCGAAATGCCGCCGACGGCGCAGGCCCAGACGCGGCTGTCGGCGAAGGACAAGATGCTTTTCGTGTGCGAGTTCGGCAAGCTTGGGACAAACTATACGGTCCGCGTGCGCCATCCCTACGATGCCGGCCAGCAATTCATCGACGGGCTTTTCCCCGGCTGATCGAGGAAAACGCCAAATGGAGAAAAAGATGGGCAAACCTGAAGCGAAAGCTCCCGAGGCCGACATCGAGGAAGAACAGCTCAGCCAGGCGATCGAGGATCTGCGCGGCGCGCTGCACGAGGCGCCCGGCGAGGGCGAGAAGGCGGCGAGCCTGCGCAACAATGCCATCATCATGAACATCCCGGTCGACGTGCAGATCATGCTCGGCAGCGCCGAGATGCCGGTCTCGGAGCTGATGGCGTTGCAGAAGGGCTCCACCGTGGCGCTCGACCGGCGCATCGGTGAGCCTGTCGACGTCGTGGTCAACGGCCAGAAGATCGCCCGCGGCGAGATCACCGTGCTCGACAACGACCCGTCGCGCTTCGGCGTGAAGCTGACCGAGATCATCACCGCCGGCAAGGCGCCGAGATAATCCGCCGCCCGTCCAGGAACAGCGCCCAATGAACCAGCCTCTCAACCTGACCAAGCCGCAAAAGGCTGCGGCGATCCTGGTGGCGATGGGAAAGCCCGCTGCCGGCCGCCTGCTTAAATATTTCAAGCAGGACGAACTGAAGGCGCTGATCGACGGCGCCCGTGCGCTGCGCACCATCCCCCAGGACGTTCTGGAGCGGATCGTCGGCGAGTTCGAGGCGGAGTTCGCCGAGGGCGCCGGCCTTCTCGATTCGGCCGATACGATGGACACGATCCTGAACGAATCCTTCACGCCCGAAGAGATGAAGGCGATCCTCGGCCAGAACCAGGTGAAGCCGGTCGAGGCGAAGACGCCGCCACCCGTATGGCCCGCCGTCGAGAAGCTGGAGGCCGAGCGCGTCGGCGCCTTCCTCGCCAGCGAGCACCCGCAGACGGCGGCGCTGGTGCTCTCCAACATGGCGCCGCAGGCCGCCGCCAACGCGCTGATGACGCTCGCCAAGCCGGTGCGCGGCGAGGTCGTGAAACGCCTGCTGGCCATGAACAACGTGCCGGAGCAGGCCAAGCGCATCGTCGAGGACCAGATACGCACGCGGATGCTTTCCGACGTTTCCTTCAAGGACAATACGGCGGGGCAGATTCGCGTCGCCGGCATCCTGAACGAACTCGACAAGGACGACCTCGACGAGGTCATCGGCGAGATGCAGGCGGCCGGCACGGCGGACCTCGACGCCGTCCGCTCGCGGCTCTTCAATTTCGACGATATCGTGCAGCTTTCGCAAAAATCGCGGGTGGCGCTGTTCGACGGGCTTGCGACCGACCTGGTGACGCTGGCGCTGCGCGGCTGCGAGCAGACGCTGGCGGAGGCGGTCCTTTCGGCGCTCGGGCCGCGTTCGCGGCGCATGATCGAGTCGGAGCTTGCCTCTGAAGGCGGCAACATCCCGTTCGCGGAGATCGCGCGGGCGCGCAAGAATATCGCCTCCACCGCCATCCGGCTCGCCAACGAAGGCGCAGTCCAGCTTCCCGGCACCGAAGACGTGCAGGAAGCGGCATAGGCTTTCGGGCGTAGCCAATGGCGGAGGACAGCGACCAGGAAAGCAAAACCGAGGAACCCTCGGAAAAGAAGATCCGCGACGCGATGGAGAAGGGCAATCTGCCGGTCTCCAAGGAATTGTCTATCCTCGCGTCCTTCGTGGCGATCCTGGTCTTCACGGTCTTCCTGGCGCAAGATAGCATCCTCGACCTCGGCGGCTTCCTTTCCGGCTTTTTCGACCGGCCGGAAGAATGGCCGCTCGCCACGGGAAAGGACGTCGTCACGCTCTACCAGATGGTGCTGGTCGAGATCGCCAAGAGCGTCGGCGGCGTGCTCGTGCTCCTGATGGCGGCGGGGCTTGCCGCCTCGGCGCTGCAGAACATGCCGCGGCTTGTGCTCGACCGCATCCAGCCCAAGGCCTCGCGCATCTCCCTCAAGGAGGGCTGGAAGCGCCTGTTCGGCATTCAGGGCTTCGTCGAGTTCGCCAAGTCGCTCGGCAAGCTCGGCTTCACGGCGATGTTCGTGGCGCTGGCGCTGAACGGCATCCTGAAGCAATTGCTTTCGGGCATGATCACGCAGCCAATCGAGTTCACGGCCGTCATAAAGGGAGCGGCCACGCATATCCTCGTTGCCATTACGCTGGTGATGACGGCGATCGCCGGCGCCGACCTGTTCTGGTCGCGCTTCAAATGGCGGCGCGACCTCAGGATGACGCGGCAGGAGGTCAAGGACGAATTCAAGCAGACCGACGGCGACCCGATCATCAAGAGCCGGCTGCGCTCGCTTGCCCGCGACCGCGCCCGCCGGCGCATGATTCAGGCGGTGCCACGCGCCACGCTCATCATCGCCAACCCGACGCATTTCTCGATTGCGCTGCGCTATGTGCGCGAGGAGATGGCCGCGCCGGTCGTGGTGGCCAAGGGACAGGATCTGCTGGCGCTGAAGATCCGCGAGATCGCGGCAGAGCACGACATACCCGTCTTCGAGGACGTGGCGCTCGCCCGCTCCATGTACAAACAAGTTTCGGTCGATAGCATGATCCCGTCGCAATTTTACCAGGCGGTGGCCGAACTGGTGCGCATCGTCTACCGCGACAAGCCGGCTCCAGCGTCGGGCAAGGCTGCTCATTGATAGGGAAGCGATGGACAGGCAAGCGTATTCTGAAGCCCGTGAGGTCATTGTCGCCAAGGCGATCGAGAACGTCGTCAGCGAATTGCGCATGGTCGATGTGGCCGACTATGTGGCTTACATAAAGCTGGAGCGCTTCGCCAACATCTCCGACCTGGTGGCGTCCGCCGCCGAGCTCTATTTCATGCCCGGTACGCTAAGGCTCGGCCATGGTGGCGAGGCGCAGATCTGCTGGGCGACGCCGCCGAAAATCCTGCTCGACCTAGAGCTTCGGCCACGTGGTGCGACGATCTATTTCACGCTGGCGCTTTCGGACCAGCATGCCGAGGTCGACGTCAACTACGTCTCCTTCGACGAGCCGGACGGCGACCCTCACGCCAATACCAGCTTCCTGGAAGCGGCGATCGCGGATGCGCGCATCCGCAAGACGCGTGGACGCGGCGGGCTGGAGGCCGGCTATCTGGAATAGGGCGGATTCCGCCGTTCAGTCGATCAGGCCGAGCCGCAGCGCCTTGGCCACCGTATGCATGCGGCCATTGGCGTTGAGCCTGCGGGCGGCGTCCGCCAGATACTGGTTGGCCGTATGGAGCGAGAGGCGGAGCGCTCTGGCGATCTCGTCGCTGCTCAGCCCATCGGCGGCGAGGCGGATGCATTCCAGTTCGCGCTTGGTCAGCGAAACCGTTTCCCGGGGCGTAGCGCCGTACTGCCGGACCGCCGCTTCGAACAGCCCGAAGCATTCGCCGTGGAGATCGGGCAGCGCCCGGTCCGACAGGGCAAATCGCGTTCCGGAAAATACGACCAGACCGCTTGCGTCCTGACCGGTGGCTACCGGGAACGCCAGCCCGGCCGGGCCGGGCAGGGGGCCTTGCAGCCGCAATGCCCAGCGCTGCCCTTCGAGACCGTCCACGGCATGCCGCGCCCACCAGAACGGCCTGATCGAGCCTTGGGCGCAATCGGCAAGCCGGCGGGCGCTGGCCGGCGGCAGGTCAGGAAAATCGGATCGAAGGACACAGACGAGTTCCCGGCCGCGTGCGCAGCGCGTGAGTGCGAATACGGCGTAACCGGCGGCGCCGATCCGCCGCGCCAGCGCCGCGCCTTGATCGCGGCGTGAAACGGATTGCTCTGACGCCGAAGGGACGTGTGCTTGTGCTTCCGCCTCGATCACACCGGCTGCCGGCATCGGTTCCCCTTCGTCACAAAATGCCCCTGCGGATGGCGGTCGCCACGGCCTTGGCTCGATTGGCTGCCGAAAGCTTGCGGATCGCCTGCGCGATATAGCGGTTGGCGGTGTTGGCCGACACGCCGACGATCAGCGCGACATCGTCGGTCGTCTTGCCCTCGGCCACCCAGAAAAGGCACTCGCGCTCCCGTTCCGACAGCGGGTCGGGCGGCTCGCTGCCGGCGTCGTGATCCGACATTTCGGAAAGAAGGTAGGCCGAGCGGAATTGCGCCGCCGCGACGAGGTTGCGGCGGATGTGGCCGGGGCTGGAGGCGGAAAAGAACGCGCAGCCCCGCCGCGCGCCGGTGCCGAGCCAAAGCGCGTAGATCTCGTTGTGACCGAAACGCGCGAGTTCCGATTCAGGATCGCCACATATCCTGCTGTTCCTGTTTGGATTTTCAGCGAGGAAGAACGGTTGCGGCGTCGTGCCGAGCGGCGTCGCCTTTCGTGCCATTTTGGCGAGATGGTCGAGCCCGACCATGTCGATGGCGTCGTAGATCCAGTTCGAGGCGAGAAGACGCGCGCCGGAGCCGTCCGTTCCGCAGGCCGTATCGAGGATCATGTAATATTCGGCGGAGATGCCGAGGCATATCTGCATGAGCGCGATGGAAAGATCGCTTCGCCGCGTGACGGCCGATACGGGTCCTGTCGGTCTTGCGTATGCGACTGCGTTCATTGCCCGATGTTTCGCCGGCGACATGCTTTGTCCGGCCTTGCGGCCGGTTTCGCGAAATGCGCACAATACGGATGTCGCCGTCGAACAAAACTCGCCGGCGACGAACGGAACGGACTCGGTGTGACGCTACTTGTGCCCCTGGACCGACGAAGCGACGCATCGCCGAATCATGCCCTACTCTTAGGAATCGAGGGTAGTGCGGTCAATAAAAAGTCTTAACAGACGGTAACTTTGTGCAAACGATACGGGGAACCGCCGATGAGCCTGACACTCCACTACCACCCGCTGGCATCCTATTGCTGGAAGGTGCTGATCGCGCTCTATGAGAATGGAACGCCGTTCGAGGCGAAGATCGTCGATCTCATGGATGCAAGTGAAGCAAAGGCCTTTCGGCAGTTCTCGCCCATGGGAAAGATGCCGGCACTCCATGACGGCACGCGCGGCCGCACGATCGTCGAGACAAGCGTCATCATCGAATATCTCGACCGGCATTATCCCGGCCCCATCCGATTCCTGCCCGAAGACCCGGACGAGGTGCTTCGGGTGCGCTTTGCCGAGCGCTTCTTCGATTTCTATGTGCAGGACTCCATGTCCAAGATCGTCACCGACAAACTAAGGCCGGAGGGCAGCCGCGATGTCTTCGGCGTGGAGAAGGCGCGCATCGAGCTTGCCGTCGCCTATGACGCGATCGAGGCGCGGCTGCCGCAGGGCATGTGGCCTTCAGACGAGGCGTTCACGCTTGCCGATTGTGCCGCCCTGCCGGCGCTCTTCTATGCCGGCAAGGTGCAGCCTTTCGCCGATACGCATCCGGGGCTCGCCGCCTATTTCGACCGGATCGCACGGCGCCCCTCCTTCAAGCGGGTGCTGGAAGAGGCCGAGCCCTACTTCAAGCTGTTTCCCGGTTGAGCTGAAGGGCCGGGTGGACAAGGGAGGTGATCGGCTGCACCCTCAGGGCTTCGAACTGGAGGTCGGCAGATGGCGCAGGCGTGGCCGGAGATTCCCTACGAACCCTGGAAAGAGACATGCCTCGCCCTGCATCTCTATGTGCAGATCGTCGGCAAATACCGGTTGGCGCATACGCCGTGGGTGAACCACTCCTGGCACGCGACGCTCTATCCGGACGGGCGAGGCCTCACCACTTCGATGGTGCCGGACGGGCCGGGTATCGAACTGCGCTTCGATCTCATCGCCCACCGCATGATCGGCGCTTCGGCCGACGGCCGAACGGGCGAGTTCGCGCTCGGGCCGATGTCGGTGGCCGAATTCCAGGACAGGCTGCATGCGCTCGTCACCTCTCTTGGCGGCACGCCGAAATGGAACGGCAAGCCTAACGAGGTTCCCGACCCCGTGCCCTTCGCCGAGGATCATGCGGTCCGCCCCTATGATTCGGATGCGGTGACGCGCTTCTACCGTGCGACGGCGCTGGCGGCGGAGGTCTTCAAGGCCTTCCGCACGTCGTTTCTGGGAAAGGTGAGCCCGGTTCATCTGTTCTGGGGCAGCTTCGACCTTGCGGTGACGCGCTTTTCGGGACGTCGGGCGCCGTTGCACCCGGGCGGCATTCCCTCACTTCCCGACGATGTGACGCAAGAAGCCTACAGCCACGAAGTTTCCTCCGCGGGCTTCTGGCCGGGCGGGGCTGGCGTCGATTTTCCTGCCTTCTATTTCTACGCCTATCCGGCGCCGGGTGGCTTTGCCACAGCCAAAGTGCGGCCCAACGCGGCTTCTTTCGACACGACGCTTGGCGAGTTCCTGCTGCCTTACGATGCGGTGCGAACCGCTGCCGATCCCGCGGCTACGCTGATGCTGTTCCTGCAAAGCACCTATGCCGCCGCCGCCGATCTCGGCCATTGGGATCGCGCCGCGCTCGAATGCGCGCCCGGCGTCCCGGGACAGCCACGCGTCGTTCAGGCGTAACGCGGTTCACGATTTTTCCGTGCGGATGGACCGTTCGGCTTCGCAGTGGCAAAATTCCTGGTTGCTCGAAAGCCGCGAGGTTCCCCATGAGCGATGTCGTCACCAAGCCGCGTGTAAAGCTGAAGCCGAAGACCGAACGGCCGCGCCTGCACAAGGTCATTCTCGTCAATGACGACTATACGCCGCGCGAATTCGTCGTGACGATCCTGAAGGGCGAATTCCACATGAGCGAGGAACAGGCCTACCACGTCATGATCACCGCGCACCGGCGCGGCGTATGCGTGGTCGCCGTGTTCACGAAGGACGTGGCCGAGACCAAGGCCACCCGCGCCACCGAAGCCGGCCGCGCCAAGGGCTATCCGCTGCAATTCACTACTGAACCGGAGGAGTGAGGGAAGGGGGCTGTCCTTACGACGGCACGAAGCTTCCATCCGCAAGCTTGTCCAGCGCGATGCTGGCGTTGGCAGCCTGGGGAAATTCGTGACTATGGCTCAGCTTTTCGAGTGCTTCTCTCGCGCTCGCAGGCGCAACCAGCAACGTCGCCATCGCCGCCTGATATCGAACCTGCCTATTCCTGTGGTTGAGAAGGGGCAGCAATGCCTGTCTTTCTCCGCGGGCCTTCAGTTCCTCGCGGATATCGATGATCTTATCGACTAGCCGGTTATGGCGCGCAATCTTTCCATCCAGAAGGCATTCGTATTGATTCAGGCAAATCTTCTCAAATTCTTCCACAAGTGCATCTGTAGAATCGGATTCTATTCGGCTAGCTTTGGATCTCATTTTAGAACCTCAAATTTACGCAGCGCGTACAATCCGACCTCATATCGTTCGTCCCACGAATTGTGGCGAAGTAGTTCTCGGGGCGAAGCCCAACGAAAATTTTCGTCCCGAGTTTGATACCATCCTGTGATCTTCCAGTGCTTGAATCGGGGAACGCTGACCAGATTATCTGGCCCGCTCACTAGTGATTTAGGAAAACCGTCCTCAAGAGCCGAGCTTTTTTCGACGATGTGATGAATATCATACCCTGGTCGGCTTGATTGCGCACCGGCCCGCAGTTCCGATAGCGATTTCGGGCCCTGCGTATTGGCATCGATATGTGGATAGTATTCCCGCAACCAAGCTGGCGCGCCAATCTCTTCAAGCTTGCGAGGTAAGGTTCCGGCCGGCTTGCCGACGAACGGCGCCATCGGGATACGTCGCACGATCGAATGGCGATCTGTTGCGTGATGGGGGCGGACGATCGGGATATCCGGATAGTCCTCAAAGCTGGGCAGATCGTCGCCTTCGGTGAGCATACCCGGCCGCAGCCTGAAGAGATGCGGTCGGTCGCCAATGCGCATGACGCGAGCGCCGGAAGGCAGGCGATACGACCCGCCGCCGATTATCGTCCATTGCCCCCCATCGGGATTGCGTGCCGGCACACGGGGTTCGTCCGGACGGAAGTTCGCCTTACGGAGAAGCCGCTGGATGCGGCGGCCTGCCAGCAGGACGTGCAACGACGCCGCATGGTAGGAAAGGCGACCAAGAGAAATTTCGTAGTTTCGAATCTGTGCTTCCATCGCGGTCCGTTGCCCAATGACCGTTCGATGGTAAGCGCAGGCGTAGAGGCGTTGATAAAATCACGTCGTCGCGTATAAATGGAATAGAATTCATGTTTCTAACCAATAGCTTGGGTAGAATCTCTTGCTTTATGCCGCTAAATTTTTTCCACACTGGCCGTCGCGCTGAATTATCCTTTCCAGACGATTCGCCTGCCTCGCAGAGCCTCGCTATCTCGTCCCCGGCGAGGTGGAAAGAAGCCCTATAGCGGGCTTTCCGGGAACCTGCCCCGATAGTGCTCGACCGCTTCCGGGTTGCGCAGGTTGATGGGCAGGCCGCCCTTCAGCACGCGGATCACCTCGGCGACCGCACCGGTGCCCATGCGCTCCATGCTTTCCGCACTGATGCCGGCCATGTGCGGGGTGACCAGCACATTGTCGAACGAGAAATAGGGGTGGTCCGGCGCGGGCGGGGTGTCGAAGACGTCGAGCGCGGCGCCGCCGATGCGGTTTTCGCGCAGTGCCGCAAGCAACGCGTCGTCGTCGATGATTGCGCCGCGCGCGACGTTGATGAGGATCGCGTCACGCTTCATGCGGCCGATGCGGTCGGCGTCGATCATGCCGCGCGTTTCCGGCGTCAGCGGGCAGCAGATGGCTACGATGTCGCTTTCGGACATCAGTTCTTCCAGCGTGCGCCAGCCGACGCCTTCGGGCAGGCTTTGCCGGTTGCGGCTTGTGGCGATGACGTCGAGGCCGAAGCCGGCGGTCGCGATCGAGGCGGCGGCGCGGCCGATATTGCCCATGCCGACGATGCCGAGCGTACGGCCCGCCAACTCGTTGCCGCGGACCGTATGCACGCGGCCGGCGAGCCAACCGTCGGCGCGCAGGTCGCGGTCGATCGGGCGGAAGCGGCGCAGGAGCGCCATGGCGGCGAAGAAGATGTATTCCGCGACCGTGCGCGCATTGGCTCCGGGCACATTGGAAACGAGCACGCCGGCGCGCGTCGCCGCCTCCATCGGCACCATGTCGAGGCCGGCGCCATGGCGGGCGGCGAGCCTCAACAGCGGCGCGTTCTCGAATATCTCCGCCGGGACCGGCACGCGGATGACGAAGGCGGACGCATTGCGGGATTCGCGCACGAAAATTTCAGGATCGAGCGCCGAGGCGACTTTGAGCGTGGCGATGCCGTCGAGCATGGCGGTTGCGCGCGGATGCAGCGCGTGGGTGGAGTAGACGATCGGGAGGGCGGGCATTGGGAGGGGCTCGATAGCGAGAAAAGAATGTCGTGCTTACAACGAATTTGAAACCGAGCAAATCGGGTCGCGTTACGGCATGATTTCCCCGCCGATACCCCCCTCTCCGTCGCGCTGCGCGCGCCACCTCTCCCCCTGAAGGGGGCGAGGACAGGAGTTTGCGATCACGGCCGGCTCGTCCTCTCCACCACACGGCCGGCTCGTCCTCTCCACCACAAAGTGGGGGAGAGGTGGCGCGCGAAGCGCGACGGAGAGGGGGCTGGCACGGTTTTAGATGTGCGAGACCAAGGTCTTCCAAATTCTCCGTTCACGCCGGTTGAGCTTTCGCCGAGGGCACGCCATTGTGGCGGCCATTAAAGACAGTGGCGTCGCGACGACAGAGGAGATTTTTCAGATGCCGAAGACGATGAAGGGCCCCGCCATTTTCCTGGCGCAGTTCGCGGGCGACGAGGCGCCCTTCAACTCGCTGCCGTCGATCACCAAATGGGCGGCCGGTCTCGGTTATGAGGGCGTGCAGATCCCGACATGGGACGGGCGGCTCTTCGACCTGGAAAAGGCCGCGTCCTCAAAGACCTATTGCGACGAGGTCAAGGGCATCTGCAAGGAGGCCGGCGTCGAGGTGACGGAGCTTTCCACCCATCTCCAGGGGCAGCTTGTCGCCGTCCATCCGGCCTATGACGCGCCCTTCGACGGATTCGCGCCGGCTTCCGTGCACAACAATCCGAAGGCGCGGCAGGAATGGGCGGTCGGCCAGGTGAAGGCGGCGGCGAAGGCGTCCGAGCATATGGGATTGACCGCCTCGGTCTCCTTCTCCGGCGCGCTCGCCTTCCCCTATCTCTATCCCTGGCCGCAGCGTCCGACCGGCCTGATCGAGGAGGCCTTCGCCGAACTCGGCCGGCGCTGGAAGCCGATACTCGATTTCTATGACGAGCATGGCGTCGATATCGGCTACGAACTGCATCCGGGTGAGGATCTCTTCGACGGCACGACCTTCGAGCGCTTCCTCGACGAGGTCGGCGGCCACAGGCGGGCGGGCATCAATTACGACCCCTCGCATTTCCTGCTCCAGCAGCTCGATTATCTCGAGTTCATCGATATCTATCACGAGCGCATCTACGCTTTCCACGTGAAGGACGCCGAGTTCAACCCGACCGGGCGGCAAGGCGTTTATTCCGGCTATGCGGGCTGGCTGGAGCGCGCCGGGCGCTTCCGGTCGCTGGGCGACGGGCAGGTCGATTTCTCCGGGATATTCTCGAAGATGGCGCAATACGATTACGATTCCTGGCCGGTGCTGGAATGGGAGTGCTGCCTGAAGCACCCCGAGCAAGGTGCGGCCGAAGGCGCACCCTTCATCGCCGCGCACATCATCCGGGTGACGGAAAAGGCGTTCGACGATTTTGCCGGCGGCAAGACGGATCGGGCGCAATTGAGGAAGATGATGGGAATAGGGCAGTAGGCGGTTTGTCGGCAGTCGGCAGGTAGGCAGTCGGAGAGTGTTTTATTCGACTGCCTACTGCCTACTGCCTACTGCCTATTGCCGACTGCCCCAGGAGAGAGGAACAAACATCATGGTAAGCGGCAGACAAGTCGAATCCGGCAACGGCCCGATCCGGCTCGGCATGGTGGGCGGCGGGCAGGGCGCCTTTATCGGCGGCGTGCACCGCATCGCGGCGCGCATGGATGGCGAGTTCGTGCTGGTGGCCGGCGCGCTGTCTTCCGATCCGGCGCGGGCTGCGGCATCGGCTGCCGAACTCGGGCTCGACCCGGAGCGCAGCTACGCCTCCTTCGCCGAGATGGCGAAGGCGGAGGCCAAGCGGCACGACGGCATCGAGGCGGTGTCGATCGTGACGCCGAACAACATGCACTTTCCGCCGGCGAAGGCGTTCCTCGAAGCCGGCATCCACGTCATCTGCGACAAGCCGCTGACCTCCACGCTTGCCGATGCGAAGAAGCTCGCCGCGCTGGTCGAAAAGAGCGGCAAGGTTTTCGTGCTGACGCACAATTACACCGGCTATCCGATGGTGCGGCAGGCCCGCGAGACGGTGGAAAAGGGCGTGCTCGGCGATATCCGCGTCGTGCAGGTCGAGTACCCGCAGGACTGGCTGACCGAGAAGGTCGAAGACACGGGCGCGAAGCAGGCGGTCTGGCGCACCGACCCGAAGCAATCGGGCGCTGGCGGCGCGGTCGGCGACATCGGCACGCATGCCTATAATCTCGCCCGCTTCGTCACCGGACTCCAACTCGATACGCTTGCGGCTGACTTGACTTCCTTCGTCAAGGGTCGGCCGCTCGACGACAATGTCAACGTGCTCCTGCGTTTCAAGGGCGGCGCGAAGGGTATGCTGTGGGCGAGCCAGGTCGCGCCGGGCCACGAGAACGGGTTGAAGCTGCGCGTCTACGGCACCAAAGGTGGGCTGGAATGGACGCAGGCCGACCCGAACTATCTCTGGTACACGCCCTTCGGTGAGCCGAAGCGGCTGATCACGCGCGGCGGCGCGGGAGCGGGTGTCGCGGCGGGCCGCGTGACGCGCGTCCCGCCCGGCCATCCGGAAGGCTATCTGGAGGGTTTTGCCAACATCTATGCCGAAGCTGCCCGCGCCATCCGCGCGGCGCGGAAGAAGGGCGGCAAGCTGCCGAAGGACGTGATCTTCCCGACCGTCGAGGACGGTGTGGAAGGCGTCGCCTTCATCGAGGCCTGCGTGAAATCCTCGAAGAAGAACGGCGCCTGGACGAAGCTTTGACGAGCAAGGCTGATCTTGCCGATACTTACCAAGCCTACATCGCCTGCCTGAACAGGCAGGACTGGCCGAGCCTCGGCCGGTTCGTTCGCGAAGATGCCATCTACAATGGGCGGCAAATAGGATTGTCGGGTTACCGCGGGATGCTGGAGCGGGATTTTCTCCAGATCCCGGATCTTCGTTTCAATATAGAGTTTCTGATCGCCGAGCCGCCTTGCATCGCGGCTCGATTGGCCTTTCATTGCACGCCAAAGGGCACGTTTCTCGGCCTTCCCGTGAACGGGCGCACAGTATCCTTCGCCGAGAACGTATTTTACAGGTTCAAGGACGGCAGGATCGAGGAGGTCTGGTCGGTCATCGATAAAGCGGCGATCGAATCCCAGCTCCCGAGCCCCGCCTAAGCCGTCGCGCGGCGCTTGCCCGAAAAATCCGCGACCTTGCCGAGCGCGCTGGTCGAGAGCGCATCGGCGAGATCCGCCTTTTGCTTCTCCGACAGTGCGGTCAGAGGCGGCATGGTGCGCGCCCAACCCTCACGGCCGGTGAGCAGCGCCAGCGCCGACTTGATCGAAGCGACCAGCGGGAAGCGCGCGACGATGGCGCGGATGTCGACGGCGTTGTCCAACGCTTCCTTCTTCGTGCCTTCGTCCGAACCGCTCCATGCGATCTGCGCATACGGGCCGGTGACATTGGCGGTGGCCGAGATGCAGCCGGCGAAGCCGAGTTCGCCAGCGCGGCCAAGCGAGGCTTCCGCGCTCGGAAAGACGGCGAAGCCGGGCAGGGCGCGCGCCAGTCCGGCGGAATAATCGAGGTCGCCCGAACTGTCCTTCAGGCCGAGCACCTGTTCGGGATGGGCGTTGCGCAGCCTTGCGACGATTTCCGGCGTATAGGGCACGCCGGAATTGGCCGGGAAGTGATAGAGGTAGAGGTGAAGCCCCTGTGCGCCGACCTTGCCGATCAGGGCTTCGACGTAAGAGACGACACCATCGGCATCGAGACCCTTGTAGTAGAAGGGAGGCAGGAGCAGCGCGCCGGCGAAGCCGAGCGCTTTTGCCTCGGCCGTCAGGGCGCTGGCATCGTCCAGCGCCGCCGCGCCTGTGCCGACCATGAAGCGGTCGAGCGGCAGGCCGGCCTTGGCCACCGAGCGCATGGCGGCGATACGCTGCTCCACCGGGAAGGATGTCGCCTCGCCGGTGGTGCCGAGCAGGTTGATCCCGTCACAGCCGCCGTCGCCGAGCAGCCAGCGGCAATGTTCGATCAGATGATCGAGGTCGATCGACAAATCATCGCGAACAGGCGTGGCGGCGGCGGCGATCACGCCGGAAAGGGTGGGCATCTGGTTTTCTCCGATTGCAGATCAGGGCAGGATATAGGCCGTCTTGACGGTGGTGTAGAATTCGGCAGCGTAGCGGCCCTGCTCGCGCGGGCCGTAGGAGGAGCCTTTGCGGCCGCCGAAGGGCACGTGGTAGTCGACGCCCGCCGTCGGCAGGTTCACCATCACCATGCCGGCCTCCGAATTGCGCTTGAAATGCGAGGCGTGCTTCAGGCTGGTCGTGCAGATGCCCGACGACAGGCCGAAGATGGTATCGTTGGCAAGCGCCAGCGCCTCGTCGTAATCCTTGGCGCGCTGGACGCTGGCGACCGGGCCGAAGATTTCCTCGCGGTTGATGCGCATGTCGGGCTGGGTGTCGGTGAACAGCGCCGGCTGCAGGTAGAAGCCCGGCTTTTCCCGGTTCAGCCGCTCGCCGCCCCAGGCGAGCCTGGCGCCTTCCTTCTGGCCGATATCGATATAGGAGATGTCCTGGTCTAGCTGCGACTGGTCGACCACCGGGCCGATATGGGTGCTGGCCTTGACGGCGTCGTCGACGACGAGGCCCTTCAGCCGCTCGGTCAGCGCCGAGACGAATTTGTCGTGGATGCCGTCGGTGACGACGAGCCGCGAGGAGGCCGTGCAGCGCTGGCCCGTGGAGAAGAAAGCGCCGTTGGCGGCGACTTCCACGGCCGTCTTCAGGTCGGCGTCGTCGAGCACGACGAGCGGGTTCTTGCCGCCCATCTCGAGCTGGAATTTGCGCATGTGCTCGACGCAGGCCGCCGCGACCTTGCGGCCGGTCGCGACCGAGCCGGTGAAGGTGATGGCGTCGATATTCGGGGAGTTCAGCATGGTGTCGCCGACAACCGAGCCACGGCCCATGACGAGGTTGAAGACCCCCTCCGGCAAGCCCGCGCGCACGATGATGTCCGACAGCGCCCACGCCGAGCCCGGCACCAGGTCGGCCGGCTTGAACACTACCGTGTTGCCGTAGGCGAGCGCCGGCGCGATCTTCCAGGCGGGAATCGCGATCGGGAAGTTCCACGGCGTGATGATGCCGACGACGCCGACCGGCTCGCGCGTGATCTCGACTTCCAGGCCGGGGCGGGTGGAGGCGATCTTCTCGCCCGAAAGGCGCAGCACCTCGCCGGCGAAGAAATTGAAGATCTGGCCGGCGCGTGCGACTTCGCCCACCGCCTCCGGCAAGGTCTTGCCTTCCTCTCGCGCCAGGAGTTGGCCAAGCTCGTCCTTGCGGGCCATGATCTCGTCGGACACCTTCTTGAGGATATCGTGACGCTGCTGGATGCCGGAGCGCGCCCAGGCCGGGAATGCTTTCCGTGCCGCCTGGATCGCCGTCTCCGCGTCGTCGCGGGAGGCGCGCGTGTAGACGCCGATCACCTCGTCGGTGTTGGAGGGGTTGATGTTCTTCGTTTCGTCGCTGCCGGCCAGCCATTCGCCGGCGATGAAGTTCTTGTGGATGGTCATGCGTTTTCAATCCTCTTTTCGGCTCGCGACTTCTGCGGGCCCTTATCTGGCGCATATTGAGCCGAAGCGCCACCCGGGACACCCCGTCAGCGTCGTCTGGACCGAAAAATTCCGCGTGGATGGCCTGAACCGGCCGAGCTAAGCCGCCGCGTCCGCCTCGCGCAGGCCGTCGAGCGCGGTCAGGAACCCGTCCAGCCAGGCGCGCGCGTCCTGCTTGCGGATGCGGGCAAGCAGCGCCTTTTGCCGTTGCCGCCGTTCCTTCAGCGGCATCCGCATCGCGCGGAACAGATTTTCGGCCATGTCGTCTATGTCGTAAGGATTGACGATCAGCGCCTCGGCCATCTCCTCGGCCGCGCCTGCAAATTGCGACAGCACCAGCACGCCCGGATCCTCCATGTCCTGCGCGGCGACGAATTCCTTGGCGACGAGGTTCATGCCGTCGCGCAGCGGCGTCACGAAACCGACCTGGCTGGCGCGGAAGAGCGCCGCCAGCTTCTCGCGCGGAACGTTGCGCTGGATATAGCGGATCGGCGTCCAGTTGAAATCGGCGAAGCGGCCGTTGATGGAGCCGGAAAGGCCGGCAAGTTCCTCCTTGATGTCGGCATAGGATTGCACTTCCTCGCGCGAGGAGGGGGCGACCTGCAGGAGCGTCACTTTCTTCTGCGTTTCGGGATGCCGTTCGAGCAGGCGCCCGAATGCCTTGAAACGGTCCGGCAGGCCTTTCGAATAGTCGAGCCGGTCGACGCCGATGATCTGCTTGCGGCCGAGCACCTTGCGCCGCATCGCGTCGATGGTGACGTCTTCGGAGGCCCTGACGGCCAGTTGCTCGAACTGGCCGACGTCGATGCCGATCGGGAAGGCGCCGGCATGGAGGCTGCGCCCGTTAGCCTTGAACAATCCGTCGTCGCCCGTCTCGGCCCCGGCGATTTCCTCCGCATAGTGGCGGAAATTGCCAAGGTCGGCCCGCGTCTGGAAGCCCACGAGGTCGTATTCGAACAGGCTTCCCACCAGCCATTCATGGTCGGAGGAAGCCGCCAGAAGATCGGGCGGCGGGAAGGGGATGTGGAGGAAAAAGCCGATGCGCTGGCGGCAGCCGTGCTTGCGCAACTCGGCGGCGAGCGGAATCAGATGGTAGTCGTGCACCCAGACGATGTCGTCGGGCCTGAGGAAGGGCACAATTGCATCGGCGAATTTTTCGTTGACCCGCCTGTAGCCGTCGATGAGAGGCTGCCGGAAATCGACCAGGTCGAGCCGGTAGTGGAAAAGCGGCCACAGCACGGAATTGGCGTAGCCGACATAATAGTCGGCGTAGTCTTCCGGCGTCAGCGCCAGCGAAATCTGCGTGACCTTGCCGATCCTGTCGACCTTGGGCGCGCCGGGTTCCTCGAGCTTGCGGCCGTTCCAGCCGAACCAGACGCCGCCGCGCTCCTTGACCGCGTCGGCGAGGCCGACCGCTAACCCGCCGGTCTGCGTCGTCTTTCGCAGATCGGCGACGCGGTTCGATATGACCACGAGCCTGTTCATGTGATTGTCCCTTCGGTCTGTTTCATGCTCGTCGTATTGCCGCTCAGGCGCGGGCGGCTGTGCTCCTTTCCATCTCGTTGTGCCCTTGGGCGAGACGGCCAAGCCAATCGCGGAATGCGTCGATGCCGGGCGCGCGATAGGCGGCTGCCGTTGCCCCCGGCCCTACCTTGACCGAAATCCCCTTCATTTCCAGAATCTTGACAAAGACATCCTCATCCGTCGAATCATCGCCCGCGAAGAACGGGCGCCGGCCCCGAAAGGTTTCCTCCCGCAGGAAGGCGGCGACGGCGTCCGCCTTCGTCGCGCGGCCCGCCTTGAACTCGATGACCATCTTGCCGTGCAGGACATGAAGTTCCCTGCATGCATCGGCGATGCTTCTGGCGATCTCCAGGCATTGCGGTTCCAGTTCCGGGCGGCGGCGGAAATGCAGCGCCACCGAGCCGGGCTTCTCCTCGACCAGCAAGCCGGGATGGCGCCGCGCCAATGCGTGAAGGCGCGCGCGCGCCGCTGCGAGCGGTGCTTCAGGCAGGGCAGCGCGAACAGTCTCGCCCATTGCGTTCCTGCGTTCCAGCCCGTGGACGCCCGCCACCGGCAGCCTCAGCGGATCGAGCATGCGGTCGATGTCGGCGATGGCGCGGCCGGAGACGATCGCGACGGCTCCGCTCGCCGCCTCAAAGAGTGCGGCAAGCGTGTCGCGCTCGCGTTGCGGCAGGAAGACGGCGGCCGGGTCGTCGTTGAAATCCGCCAGCGTGCCGTCGAAGTCGAGAAAGAAGGCCGTGTGGCGTGGCGCCAGATCGGCCGGTTCGAGATCGGCCAGTGGCCGGGGTTTTTCAGCCATCATCGCTCCGTTTCCGTTCATGCGTCCATTTAGGGCAGGAACGGCCGAAGCGGAGATGCGGAGGCCGGATTCCTGTCGCGGGCGGCGAAATGATGACGCGAGCCGCTTGCGCGTGGCATCGTTCCGTGGTCATCCTGCGCGCCGAGAAAAGCCGACCGCATTACCTTCACAGGCAACGATGGAGCCGGCCGGAACCAGGGAGCCGCCGCGCCATGCTGAAGGGCATAGATCCGATCTTGAACGCCGATGTCCTTTATGCGCTGCGTTCGATGGGGCACGGCGACGACCTCATCATCGCCGACGCCAATTTTCCTTCCGATTCGGTGGCGCGGCAGACGCGGCTTGGAAAGCTTCTCCGGATCGATGGCGTCTCGGCGGGTCGGGTGGCGAAGGCGGTCCTGTCGGTGATGCCGCTTGATTCTTTCGTCGATCATGCGGCGCTGAGGATGGAGATCGTCGGTGCGCCGGACGACATCCCGCCCGTGCAGGCCGAAGTGCAACAGGCGATCGACGCAGCCGAGGGCAAGCCGACGCCGATGGGGTCGATCGAGCGCTTCGCCTTCTATGATCTGGCGCGGAAATCCTATTGCGTCATCCAGACCGGCGAGCGCCGGTTCTATGGCTGCTTCGTCTTCAAGAAGGGCGTCGTCGCGCCCGATGCCTGAGCCAAGAATGTCCAGAAGCGGCGTAGCCATCCTCGGCATCTTCGTGGCCGATCTCGCCTTTCGCGCCGGGCGCATGCCGGGCGTCGGCGAAACCATCTCCGGCTCGGGCTTCAAGCTGGGGCCGGGCGGCAAGGGCTCCAACCAGTCGGTCGCGGCGGCGCGCGCCGGCGCGGCCGTCACGTTCATATCACGTATCGGCAAAGATGATTTCGGCCGCATCGCGCTTGCGACGTGGGAAGCCGAGGGCATCGCGGCGGAAGTGGTGGAAAGCACGGACGAGCCGACCGGCGCGGCCTTCATCTACGTCAACGAGAAGAACGGCGAGAACGCCATCATCGTGGTGCCGGGCGCGGCGGCCGGCATCGGTACGGCCGATGTGGAGGCGGCGGCCGACGCGATCCGCAACGCCGCCGTCTTCGTCACGCAATTGGAGCAGCCGGTCGCGGCGGCGAAGCGCGGGCTCGAGATCGCGCGCATGGCCGGCGTGACCACGATCTTCAATCCGGCACCGGCCGAGCCGGTCCCGGACGCTGTCTTTCCCTTGTGCGACTATGTGACGCCGAACGAGCACGAGGCGGCAGCGCTGACGGGCGTGGCCGTTGCAAGCGTGGACGACGCCCGCCGGGCGGGCGACGTCTTCCTCGCCAGGGGCGCCGGCGCCGCGCTCATCACGCTCGGCGAAAAGGGCGCGCTCCTGCACGCCAAGGACCGCTCCATCCTCGTTCCGGCCTTCGATGCCGGCGCCGTGGTCGAGACGGCCGGCGCGGGCGATGCCTTCAACGGCGCCTTCGCGGCGGCGCTGGCGCGCGGGCTGGAACCGGAAGAGGCGGTGCGCTTCGCCTGCGCGGCGGCCGGCATTTCGGTAACGCGGCCGGGCACCGCGCCGTCCATGCCGCGTCTCGCGGAAATCGAGGCGCTGCTTGAACGGGTGAAGGTCGGATGAGGCCCGAGAGGCTGGAAGGCGCGGGAGTTGTTGACTTCCGGCTCGATTGCTTCCTACCATCGGAGGTCGGTCTTTCCGAAGATGAAGTCATGCCCGGCACGAAATGCCGGTCGGGACCACAGCATTAAGTAAATGAACTTGGAGCCGGCGCTTGTGTGTGCGGCTGAGAAAGGTGCCAGAAAGGGAGGATTACGGTGAAACTAAACGTTTATAATCAAATCATGGCGGCTCAGGCGAGCCGCCGCGGGCTGCTGAAGGGCGCAGCCGGGCTGGGCGCCATCGCCGCGCTCAACGGTGCCGGCCTCGGCGCCTTCACGCGGCCGAGCTTCGCCGCCGGCGAGCTTGATACCGAGCTGCGCAAGCAGATCCTGGCCATACCCGGTGTCGGCAAGGGCCAGCCGACCGATGCCGACTACCGCAAGGTGGGCGCGCTTTGCCTCGGCGGCACCAAGGAAACGATCAAGGAAGGCGAGTTGAAGGGCGTCGAGCTTACCTTCATGGGCCTCAACAACCAGAACACCCACAATTTCCTGTTCCGCGGCTTCCTGCATCCGTGGGAGGAATATACCGGCGCCAAGATCAACTGGATCGACCTTGCGCAGGCCGACTACAATGCGCGCCTCCAGCAGGCGATCTCCACCGGCACGATCGACTGGGACATACTGGAGATGGGCGCGCCCTTCGAGGGCGACGTGTGCGGCAGGGGGCTGACCTCCGAGGTGCCGGACTGGGTCCAGAAGCTCATCGACCTGGACGACTACGTCAACTACCTCAGGGCGCCGGTCGGCACCTGGGATGGCAAGCTCTACCGCGTCTCCATCGATGGCGACACGCACAATTTCAACTACCGTACCGACTATTTCTCCGACGCCGACCTCGCCAAGGCGTGGAAGGAGGCCGGCAACAGCAGCGAATGGGGCGTGCCGAAGACATGGCAGGAGGTGCAGGCGGTCACCAAATTCCTGAAAGGCAAGAAGATCGCCGGCCAGGATGCCTATGGCTATCTCGATGCGCCCAAGCCGTGGGGCGGTTTCGGCTTCTATTTCCTGGGCAGCCGCGCCACTGCCTATGCCAAGCACCCGGACGACAAGGCATGGCTGTTCGACATCGACACGATGAAGCCGCGCGTCAACAATCCGGCCTGGGTGCGCGCCATCCAGGACGTTATCGACGCGCTCCCGTCGGAGCCGCCAAACCAGATCAACGCCGACCCCAACGAAACCGGCTTCGCCGAATTCCTCGGCGGTACCGGCTCGATGGTGGTGTGGTGGGGCGATGTGGGCGCTGCCGCCAAGACGAGCGATTCTTCGGTCGTCGGAGATTCCTGCGGTTTCTCCATCCTTCCCGGCTCGGACGATGTCTATAATTCCAAGACCGGCAAATGGGACAAGCTGCCCGGCGGGCCGAATTATGCGCCGAACCTCGCCTATCTCGGCTGGGGCGTCTACGTGATGAAGAAGGTCGACAGCGACGAGAAGAAGAAAAAGGCAGCGTGGAGCGCGGCGGCGCATCTCGGCGGCAAGAACCTGGCGCTGTGGACCTCGGCCTATCCGTCGGGCTTCCAGTGCTATCGCAACAGCCAGCACAATATCGATGAGTGGGTCGCCGCCGGTTACGACAAGGCCTACATCACCAGCTACCTGGATTCGCAGTTCAATTCCTACAACCATCCGAATGGTGCGATCGAGCCTCGCATTCCCGGCATCTTCCAGTATTATTCGCTGGCAGAGGATATCCTGGCGAACATCTTCGCCGGGAAGCTTAAGGCGCAGGAAGGCGCCGACCAGATCGCCGCTTCATGGGAAAAACTGACGGACCAACTCGGGCGCGACAACCAGATCAAGCTCTACAAGGCCGCGCTCGGCATGTAGAGGGCGGCACGGTCGCGCGTTCGCGCGGCAGCCATCGTGTCCGGCGGGACTATCCTTTCCCGCCGGACTTTTTTCATTCACTCTTTTTCATGAGCACGGCGTCATGAACCAGACCGCGGCAGCCGGCCAGGCTCCCATCGTCGTCGGCGATGCAGTCGCGCCGCGGCGCAGGCTTTTCGGGCACGCGCTGCTGGCCATCGCTACGCTTATCCTTCTCGCCGTGGCGCTCCTGCAGACGCTCGACGCGTCGGGCGCGCTCGCCATCGGCTTTCCCAACTGGCGGCCGCTACTGTACGCCTATCTTTTGTGGGCCGTGGCGCTCGGCGCCTGGCAGGTGATCGTGCGCGGCTATATCGGCCAGCGCGCGCTTTTCGTGCTGCCCGCAGCGCTTTTCACGCTGGCGGTCGCGATCTTCCCGACGCTGTTCGGCTTCTACATCGCCTCGCTCGACTGGAACCTGAGCTCCGTGGAGGGGCCGCATTTCAACGGTTTCCACAACTTCGTCGCGATGTTCCACGACCCCTATTACTGGAACGCCCTCCTCAACATGGTGTTCTATCTCCTTGCCGTCATTGTTGAATATGCTATCGCGTTCGGCCTCGCATTGCTGCTCAACGCCGAGATCCGGGCGCGGAAGTTCTTCCGCGTCGCCTTCCTGCTGCCCTTCATGCTGAGCCCGGTGGCGGTGAGCTGGATGGTGGGCAAGTCGCTGATGGAATACCGCTTCGGACCGGCGGCGCGGCTTGCCCGCGATCTCGGCTGGGATACGCCGGCCTTCTTCGCCAACCCGTGGACAGCTCGCATCGCCATCGAGGCGATGGACGCCTGGGTTTCCATTCCCTTCGTCATGATCCTGCTTCTCGCCGGGTTGCAGGCGATGCCGCGCGAAGTCACCGAGGCGGCCAAAGTGGACGGCGCCAACGCATGGCAGGCCTTCTGGCGCGTGACTTTCCCGATGATGCTGCCGGTCTCCATCACCGCCGTCCTCATCCGCATCATCTTCAAGCTGAAACTCGCCGACATCGTCATCAACGTCACCTCGGGCGGGCCGGGCGGCGCGACCGACACGGTGTCGAGCTTCATCTACCGCGTCTATCGCGACCGCTCGAATGTCGGCTACGGCACAGCGCTTGCCATGTTCTACCTTGTCCTCATCATCATCTTCCTCACTGTGCTCCTGCGCGTCACGCGGCGCTGGACGCGAAGCGTCAACGATTAGGCCGGGCCAATGGAAAAGCGCGTGACAAGCCAGACCACAGCCCTAGAAATCCCGCCCGCCAGGCCAGCCGATCGCGCCCGGCACATTCTCGGCCGCGTGCTCGTCTACGGCGCGCTTCTCCTGTGGACCTTCATCTGCCTGTTTCCGATCTACTGGACCGTGACCACCTCTTTCAAATCGGCGGTCGACGTCACGCAGGGCCATATCATCCCGTTCGTGGACTTCATGCCGAACTGGAAGGGCTGGCGCTCGCTCGGCCTGTCGCCGGACACGATCTTCGAGATATCGACGCCGCGCACAGAGTTCGTCAGCCGCTTCGTGAACAGCGTCATCGCCTCGGTCGGCGCCTCGCTGCTCGCCGTCATCCTCGGTTCGCTGGCGGCCTACGGCCTCAGCCGGTTCAAGTACCGTTTCTGGTTCATGCGCAACGACGACATCCTGTTCTTCTTCATCTCGCAGTTGATCCTGCCGCCGGTGGTGCTCGCGCTGCCTTTCCTCGTGCTCTACAAGGACCTTGCGCTGCTCGACACGCGCATCGGGCTCATCCTCCTCTACACGCTGACAGTGCTGCCGATCGTCATCTGGATCATGCGCGACCAGTTCAACTCCATCCCGGTCGAACTCGACGAGGCGGCGATGGTGGACGGCCTGTCGGTATGGGGCGCCTTTGGCCGCATCATCCTGCCGATCGCGCTGCCCGGCATCGTCGCCGCCTTCATTCTGTCACTGGTGCTGACGTGGAACGAATATTTCTTCGCCGCGCTGCTCACCGGATCGGACGCCAAGACCCTGCCGGTGATGGTTGCCAGCCAGACCGGCTCACAGGGCATCAACTGGTGGTCGATGGCGGCGCTATCCACCGCGGCGATAGCGCCTCTGGCGATCGTCGGCATCCTGCTGGAGCGCTATATCGTCAAGGGGTTGTCGACCGGCGCTGTGAAATAGATTCAAGGCGCATTGCAAGGGCCCCTCACCCTTACCCTCTCCCCGTAAGGACGGGGAGAGGGGGCGTCAGCACCGCGGCCGCCCTCCTTCTCCCCGTCCTTACGGGGAGAAGGTCCGGCAGGGGATGAGGGGTAGCGCCGGGACCCCTTGGATTTGGTTTGGTCTGGCGGCCAACGTCACGACCCAGGCCACGCCCCGCGCAGCGCGTCGGCCATCATCGTCGTCCGGCCGGCCGCGCCGACGATCTTCGTCACGGCCTTCACGAGATCGGCGTTCGACGCGGCCGTAGAGCCGTCCGGCAGCAGAAGATTGTTCTCGAAGCCGACGCGTACATGGCCGCCGAGCAGGGCCGCCGTCGCGGTGCAGGCCGCCTCGTCGCGGCCGAAGGCGCAGACCATCCATGGACCGAAGCGGGGCGTGTCCGGCGAAAGGAACGGCAGCAAATCGGCGGGCGCGGATTGCTGAGTCTTCGTGTAGCGGCCGAGCACGTAGAGCACCGGCACGTTTTCCCATGGCAGGGCGCCCTTGCTGCGCAATGCGTCGAGCCGACGCGCATCCTCCGCATCGTAGAGGATGATCTGCGGCATCACCTTCTCGCGCGCGAGCCAGCGGAGGAAATCGGCAAAAGCCTTCTCGTCGCCGCCTTCGCCCAGATATTCGCGCAGCGCCAGCGACACCGCCTCCGGCCGCGTTTCCCGTACCACCCGCATCTGCTCCTCGGGCCGATAGATGCCGAGCGCCTCGCTGGTGATCTGGATGACGAGCCGATCGCCGACCTCTTCGCGGATGGCGGCGGTCGCGGCACGATAGGCGTCGGCGTCGAGCAGATGTTTGCCGTCCGTGTCACGGACATGGACGTGGATCATCGCCGCGCCCGCCTCCAGGCATTCGGCGGCGGTGGCGGCCAGGTCGGCGGGCGTCAGCGGCAGCGCCGGATGATCGGCCCTGGTCTTGCGGCCGCCATTGGGCGCGACGGCGATGGCGATGTTCCTGTCGTTCATGGTTTCTCCGTCACGGCTGTTGCCTGCCGCGCCTGTCATGCCTAATCCTTCTTCCATGACACATCCCGTACCGATTTTCGACGGCCACAACGACGTCCTCCTGCGCCTCATGCACAAGGGCGACCACGCGGCAGGCGCGAAAGCCTTCCTCGAAGGCACCGACAAGGGGCATCTCGACCTGCCGCGCGCGCGGCAAGGGGGCTTCACCGGCGGCCTCTTTGCCGTCTTCTGTCCGCCCATCGAGCGCGCCGCGAGCGTCGAGGAGCTCATGCGGGGAGCGGGCTACGATGTCCCGCTGCCGGCCGGCCTTGCGCTGACCGACGCGCAGCAGGCGGCGATCGCCATGATCGCCGGGCTTTTCCGCATCGAACGCGCCTCGAAGGGCGGCGTCCGGATATGCCGCAGCGCTGGCGATATCGACCGTGCGGGCGACGCTGGCGCGCTGGCAGCCGTGCTCCATATCGAGGGCGCCGAGCCGATCGACGCGGATTTCCGCATGCTCGACATCCTCTATCAGGCGGGCCTGCGCTCGATCGGCCCGGTGTGGAGCCGGTCGAACATCTTTGGCCATGGCGTGCCGTTCCGCTTTCCCAGTTCTCCCGATACCGGTCCCGGCCTCACCGATGCCGGCAAGGCGCTGGTCAGAGCTTGCAATGAACTCAAGGTGCTGGTCGACCTTTCGCACCTGAACGAAAAAGGTTTCTGGGACGTCGCGAAACTTTCCGACGCGCCGCTGGTCGCCAGCCACTCCAACGCGCATGCGGTATCGCCGCATTCCCGCAACCTGACCGACGACCAGCTTCGCGCCATCCGCGACTCAGGCGGGCTCGTCGGCATCAACTATGCGACAAGCTTCCTGCGCGAGGATGGCCGCATGAACGCCGACACGCCGCTGGAGGCATTGGTGCGCCACGCCGACCATCTGATCGGCATCCTCGGCCCCGACGGCGTCGGCCTCGGCTCCGATTTCGACGGCGCGGTGATTCCGGCCGCGCTCGGCGACGTTGCCGGCCTGCCGAAGCTGGTCGAGGCGTTCCGCGCCGGCGGTTACGACGAGGAGTCTATCCAAAAAATCTGCCGGGCTAATTGGGTGAGCGTGCTTCGGCGGACCTGGGGCGGCTGAAGAGGAACAGTGCGCGTCATCCCGGTGTGCTTCCGGAGCGGAGCGAACGGGAGCAAGACCGGGACCCATTCCGCGACGGTGCGGAAACGCGGCGGCGATTCAGAATAAGGCAAGCGGCAGCAGGTCTTCACGGGTATCGGAGAACAAATCTCCGACGCTACGGAATGGGTACCGGTCTTCCGCCTTCAGCTTCGCTTCAGCCGGAAACCGGCATGACGCGCGTCGGGTTGGCCGGCCCCCCTTGACCTTCCAGTGACTGGAATGACTACCTGTGCTCGACATTGGAGATTCCAGCGACATGAACGAGTACGCCCACCATCACCACGATCATCGCGCGCATGGCGCGGCGCAGGATGCCGTGATCCGCGATCCGGTCTGCGGCATGGTCGTCGATCCGAAGGCCGGCAAGCCGAGCGTCGAGCACGGCGGCGACATTTATCATTTTTGCTCGGTCGGCTGTCGCACGAAGTTCGAGGCCGACCCCGAGCGCTATCTGGGCGAACGCTCGGCTCCGGAACCGATGCCCAAGGGCACGCAATATACCTGTCCCATGCATCCCGAGATCGTCCGCGACGCGCCGGGCGCCTGCCCGATCTGCGGCATGGCGCTGGAGCCGATGGGCGTGCCGACCGGCGACGAGGGGCCGAACCCGGAGCTTGTCGATTTCACGCATCGCTTCTGGGTGAGCACCGTGCTCGCCCTGCCGCTCTTCGTCATCGCCATGGCGCCTATGGTCGGCCTGCCGTTGCGCGACTGGATCGGCGAGCGGCTCTCGATCTGGATCGAGCTTGTGCTGGCGACGCCGGTCGTGTTGTGGGCGGCGGCGCCTTTCTTCGTGCGCGGCTGGCAGTCGGTGGTCAACCGCAGCCCCAATATGTGGACGCTGATCTCGCTCGGCGTCGGCGCCGCCTATGGCTACAGCGTCGTGGCGGCGCTTTTCCCCGACATATTCCCGCATTCCATGCGCGGGCACGGCGGTGCGGTGCCGGTCTATTTCGAGGCCGCGGCCGTGATCGTGGCGCTGATCTTCCTCGGGCAGGTGCTGGAGCTTCGGGCGCGCGAGCGCACCGGCTCGGCCATCCGCGCGCTCCTCGATCTCGCGCCGAAGACGGCGCGGCGGATCGGCGAGGACGGGGAGGAGCGAGACGTGCCGCTGGACGAGGTCCATGTCGGCGATCTTTTGCGCGTCCGCCCCGGCGAAAGCGTGCCGGTCGACGGTGTGGTGACCGAGGGCCGCTCCTCGGTGGATGAATCGATGATCTCCGGCGAGCCGGTGCCTGTCGAGAAAACGGCGGGCGACCCGCTCACCGGCGGCACGCTCAACCGCAACGGCGCGCTCGTCATGCGCGCCGAGAAGGTCGGCGCCGACACCATGTTGTCGCGCATCGTGGAGATGGTGGCGAAGGCACAGCGCAGCCGCGCCCCGATCCAGGGGCTGGCGGACCGCGTCTCGGCATGGTTCGTGCCGGCCGTGGTGGTCGTCGCCATCCTCGCCTTTGCCGGCTGGGCGTGGTTCGGGCCGGCGCCCGCGCTCATCCACGCGATCGTCGCGGCGGTGTCGGTGCTCATCATCGCCTGTCCGTGCGCGTTGGGACTGGCGACGCCGATGGCGATCATGACCGCTACCGGGCGCGGCGCGCAGGCCGGCGTGCTGGTGCGCGACGCCGAGGCTCTGGAGCGCTTCGCCGGGGTCGATACGCTCATCGTCGACAAGACCGGCACGCTGACCGAAGGCAGGCCGAAGCTCACCGATGTCGTCGCCGAAGGGATCGACGAGGGGGAATTCCTGTCGCTGGCGGCGAGCCTCGAGCGGGCCTCGGAGCATCCGCTGGCCGAAGCGATCGTGGAAGGTGCGAAGGCGCGCGGCGCGGCGTTGCACGACGTGGCGGATTTCGATGCGGTCACCGGCAAGGGCGTGAGGGGCACGGTGGACGGCAAGGCCGTCGTGCTCGGCAACCGCGCGATGATGGAAGGCGCCAGTGTCGACGCCTCTAAGCTTGCGGAGCGGGCGGATGCGCTGGCCGGTGAGGGCAAGACGGCGATGTTCGTCGCGGTCGACGGGCGTGCGGCCGGCGTGGTCGCGGTTGCCGATCCGCTCAAGCAGGGCAGTGCGGAGGCCATCCGGGCGCTGCACGAACGCGGCATGCGCATCATCATGGCGACCGGCGACAATGAGCGCACGGCCAGGACCGTGGCCGGAAAGCTCGGCATCGACGAGGTGCGCGCCGGCGTCCTGCCGGAAGGCAAGAAGGCGCTGGTCGAGGAATTGCGGGCGGCCGGCGCCAAGGTCGCCATGGCCGGCGACGGGGTCAACGACGCGCCGGCGCTCGCCTCGGCCGATGTCGGCATCGCCATGGGCACCGGCGCAGATGTCGCTATGGAGAGCGCCGGCATCACGCTGGTGAAGGGCGATCTCGGCGGGATCGTGCGTGCGCGTATTTTGGCGGAGGCGACGATCCGCAACGTCAAGCAGAACCTGTTCTTCGCCTTTATCTACAACGCGCTCGGCGTGCCGGTCGCGGCGGGCGTGCTCTATCCCTTCATCGGCGCGCTGCTCTCGCCGATGCTGGCGGCGGCGGCGATGAGCCTGTCGTCGGTCTCGGTCATCGGCAACGCGCTGAGGCTGAGGGGGCTGAGGCTGTGAGAGGGGCCGGTGGATGAAATGGCTGCTTCAGTCTTTACGCGAAGATGCTGGAAAGATGATTCACCGGAATGCCGCAAACGCTTGTTCCCGAATCGCTTTCCTCGCGATTGTCACGGCAGTTCTGAGATGCCGCCATGGGCGGAGGACCAGGCGATGGGGTTGTTGAGGAAGCGCTCCACCTCGGTCAGCGTCGCGGCGTCGAAGCGTTGTTCGTCGCGGCATACTTTGAGCACGTCCCACCAGGTGGCGAGATAGTGCAGCCGCATGCCGGCCGCCTCCAGCCTCGCCGGCGTCTCGGGGAAGATGTCGTAATAGAAGACCGCGAACGTGTCGGAGACATGCGCGCCGGCATGGCCGATCGCCTCGGCGAATTTCAGCTTGGAGCCGCCATCGGTGGTCAAATCCTCGACCAGGAGCACCCGCGCACCTTCTCTCAGGCTGCCCTCGATCTGGGCGTTGCGGCCGAACCCCTTCGGCTTCTTGCGCACATAGACCATCGGCAGGCCCATCTTGTCCGATAGCCAGGCGGCGAACGGAATGCCCGCCGTCTCGCCGCCGGCCA